>FZPS01000024.1_pt153 | contig 72665 bp, 69 predicted proteins | sample 1817821 | NCBI WGS metagenome assembly FZPS01 (sample SAMEA104158645, study PRJEB21678) | metagenome | place: Germany | collected 2015-04-21
GCCATCGGTCTCTCCCATAGCCAAAGCTTTACCATTAGCGGCAAAAGAAAATTTACCTATATGGGGTGTGATGCCTTGGTCTTTAGCTTCCTCTTCCGTTAAACCTACCGCTGCCACCTCGGGAAAGGTGAAAATAGCACTGGGTACGGCATGGTATTGAATGGGACTGCGGTGGTGTCCAGCCATGTATTCTACCGCTGCTATACCTTCTTCGGACGCCACATGGGCCAGCATAGGTCCACCGATAACATCTCCTATGGCATATATGCCTTTCACATTGGTCTGATACTCTTTATCCACCAGAATAAATCCATGCTGATCCGTTTCAATTCCCAAACCTTCCAGGTTCAGACCCTGGGTGCAGGGCCGCCTGCCTCCCGCTTGCAAAACCACGTCCGCCTCAATGCTTAGTTCGCCCTTGGGTGAAGATCCCTGGACTATAAGCCCTGAACCAGTGGCTTCCAGTTTCTCGATTTGTATGGAAGTATATACATTAATGCCCTGCCGCTTTAAGAATACCTGCATACGTTTGACTATTTCTTTATCCAGTTGATTGAGGATACTGGCCTGAGATTCAAATACGGTTACCTGGCTGCCAAATGCCTTAAAAATGCAGGCGAATTCCAAACCTATAACCCCACCACCGATCACTGCCAGACGAGATGGCATTTGGGTAAGGTCTAGAACTTGATCACTGGTCAAGAAACGGGGATCATCGCTGCCAGCAATGGGTAGTGCTGCCGGCTTAGAACCGGTGGCTATTAATATGCGCTCAGCAGTGTGTTCCTGTCCTTGGACCTCAACGGTATGAGCATCCTTTAATGAGGCCTGTCCTTTGATTACTTCTACTTTATGGGCTTTCAGCAGCTGTTCAACCCCGGCTACCAGCCGTCCTACCACCTGCTGTTTACGTTCATAAACAGCATTCATATCCAAGGAGCATCCTGATACCTGTATGCCAAATTCCTTTCCCTGCTGAACACTGTGCAGTACCCGGGCATTTTCATAATAGGCTTTGGTAGGTATGCACCCCCGGTTTAGACAAGTTCCTCCTACCTGGTCCTTTTCTACCAGCAAAACCGACAGGCCTAGCTGGGCAGCACGAATAGCAGCCACATAACCACCGGGACCTGCTCCGATAACTATCAGATCATACATCACCGGATTCCTCCCAGCGTACTACCGGATTTCGGGCGGCTTTAACCTCATCCAGCCTTCTTACTACCGTATTATGAGGGGCATTTTTAACCACATCTGGGTTGTCTACTGCTTGGTCAGCGATTTCTTTCATGGTGGCGATAAAGTCGTCCAGTCGTTCCCGGCTCTCGGTCTCCGGTGGTTCAATCATCATCGCTTCCCGTACTATAAGGGGGAAATAAACGGTGGGGGGATGATAACCATAATCCAAAAGCCTTTTGGCAATATCCATAGTAGCCACACCATTGCTGTCCATCTGGTTTTTCGCTGTAATCACGAATTCATGCTTACACAATCTATCAAAAGGTATATGATAAGTATCACGCAGGTGCTCTTTCACATAATTGGCATTGAGAACTGCATGTTGACTGGCTTCTTTTAACCCTTCTCTCCCTAAAGCCCGCATATAGGTATAGGCTTTTACCACTACTCCAAAGTTGCCGTAAAACTCTTTCACTTTACCGATAGAATGTGGATAATCATACTCTAAAAGATATTTGTCTTGTCGTTTATCCACCCGGGGAATTGGTAAGAACTCTTCCAGATGCTTTTTCACTCCTACCGGTCCTGACCCAGGTCCTCCTCCCCCATGGGGGGTTCCAAAGGTCTTATGCAGGTTAACATGAACCACATCAAATCCCATATCTCCAGGCCGGGCAATTCCCATTATGGCATTCAGATTGGCTCCATCATAGTAGAGCAGTCCACCACAGCCGTGGACCAACTCAGATATTTGCAGAATATCTTCTTCAAATAAGCCCAGAGTATTGGGATTGGTTAGCATTAATCCCGCAATATGAGGACCCAGCTTGCTCTTTAAGTCTTCCAGATCCACCAGTCCCCGCGGATCAGATTTTACTTCTTCAACCCTATAGCCTACTACGTTGGCAGTAGCGGGATTAGTTCCATGGGCTGAATCAGGAACTAGCATGGTGGTTCGGCCTCGATCTCCCCGCTTGTTATGGTAAGCTTTGATCATCATTACCCCGGTCAATTCCCCATGGGCACCCGCCGCTGGCTGCAGGGTAAACTGGTCCATTCCTGTTATTTCGCTCAACCATTGAGCGGTCTCATACATAATCTGCAATGCACCTTGTACTGTTTCTACGGGCTGATAGGGGTGCAGACCCGCCAAACCAGGTAACCGGGCTGCCCATTCATCGATTTTTGGATTATATTTCATGGTGCAGGAGCCCAATGGATAGAGGCCATCATCAACTCCGTAAGCTCTTTTCGATAAGAAGGTATAATGCCGCACAGTCTCCACTTCATTGAGATCGGGAAGGGGCAGTTCGCCGGTACGCAGGTATTCCTCGCCTATGGTCTTATTTATATCAACATGACCCACCTCTGCCGGGGGTATGGTCATCTTGTTGCTATGCGGGCGGCTTTTTTCAAATATCAATTGGCTCACCTGTTATTCCCCCTTAAAAGTAGCTACCAAGCGATCGATGTCTTGTCGATTGAGTTTTTCCGTAAAGGCTAAAAGCATTCCACCGTCTACTTCTAATCCGCCCACCATACCTTGTGCCAGTAGTCGCTGGTTAATGGCTGCAGCATCCGGAGTTTTAACCACAAATTCACGGAAAAAAGGCTTTTCATATAGCAGCGGAAATCCGGCTTCTTCCAGCCGTCTTTGCGCATACACAGCCAATTGGTGACAGCGCAGGGCAACTTCTTTCAATCCCCGTGGCCCCAGTAAAGCCAGGTAAATAGCCGCAGCCAAAGCATTTAGAGCTTGGTTGGAACATATGTTGGAACCAGCTTTCTCCCGGCGAATATGCTGCTCTCTAGCCTGCAAGGTCAACACAAAGCCGCGCTTGCCTTCGACATCATCGGTTTGCCCCACAATTCTGCCCGGTAACTTGCGCATCAATTTCCGGGTAACCGCCATAAAGCCCAGATAGGGTCCTCCAAAATTTAGAGCATTACCCAGTGGCTGACCTTCACCCACTGCTATATCTGCTCCCCAAGCTCCCGGGGGTTTGAGTATGGCTAACGAAAGAGGGTCTACCACCATTATCAACAATCCCCCTGCCTGGTGGATTAAATCAGCAGCCTTTTCCACTGGTTCTAAGTGCCCCCAGAAGTTGGGATGCTGTATTACTAAAGCTGCGGGCTGTTCATTCATAATACCGGCTACCCTGTCCCAATCCATAATTCCATCCGGGCAAGGCACAAATACAGGCTCATAATAACCGGATATAGCATAAGTATCCAATACCTGTCGGTATTCAGGGTGAACTGTTTCCGGAACAACTATTAGCTGCTTGCGGGTGTGAACGGCAGCCAGTGTACAGGCTTCCGCCAGGGCAGTAGCGCCATCGTATAATGAAGCATTTGAGACATCCATCTGGGTTAATTGACAGATCATAGTCTGGTATTCAAATATGGCCTGTAAAATACCCTGGCTGATTTCCGCCTGGTAGGGAGTATAGGATGTGTAGAACTCAGATCTTAACAACAACTGATCCAGAGCGGCCGGTATGTAGCTATCATAAGCTCCGGCACCTAAAAAACAAGGATGCTCCGCAGCGGCCATATTCTTTCCGGCCAAATGGGATAGATGGGAGTAAAGCTCCATTTCGCTCATTTCCGGTGGTAAATCAAGAGGACGCTTCATCTGTACCTGGTCAGGCACATCATCAAAGAGCTGCTCCAATTGCTGCAATCCTATACTGTTGAGCATTTCCTGGACCACTGCATCAGAATTGGGTGTAAACCTCATCAATCACTGTCCTCCTAACCTTGAGCCTGGCAAAACTTTTCATACTCCTCAGGAGTCATTAAATCATCCAAATCACTGGGGTCATCCATCTCAATTATGGCAATAAATTGCTCATAAGGTTCCTGATTGAGCAGTTCCGGGCTCTCTTCCAAAGCATCATTTATCTCCACTATGGTCCCACCAACCGGGGTATATATCGAAGACACTGCTTTTACTGATTCCACTACCGCAATTGCATCACCGCTAGCTACCTGAGCGTGCAATTCGGGCACTTCCACAAAAACGATATCACCTAAGTTATGCTGGGCATAATCGGTAATACCTATAACCGCCCTTTCTCCATCTACTTTTATCCATTCGTGTTCATCAGTGTACATTAATTCTTTAGGCACCTGCATGTTTTTCCCTCCTAGCTTATTTCTTAGATCGCTTATAGAAAGCCCCCTGGGTTACTCTAGCTTTTACTGGTTTGGAACGAATCATAATATCCAACTCTTGACCAGGTTCACTCCATTGGCTTTGCACCAAAGCCAGACCAATGGTCTTGCCCAAGGTAGGAGAATGAAGTCCAGAAGTAACATAGCCAATATTCTCCCCGTTTTTATGAACTTCATAGTGAGAACGAGGAATACCCCTTCCTATCATTTCGAATTCCACTAGCAGTCTAGCTGGTTTGTTTTCCTTTTGCTGCCGCAAAGCCTCACGGCCTATAAAATCACCGCTGTCCAGCTTCACAAACATGTCCAACCCAACTTCCAGCGGAGTAATATCTGGGCCTAATTCCTGCCCGTACAAAGGCAGTTTGGCTTCCAGCCTAAGTGTATCCCGGGCACCGAGCCCAGCTGGGGCTATGTTATCCCCCCCGGCTGCCAATATCTTTTTCCATAATTGCACTGCCTTATCTCCAGGCAAATAGATTTCAAACCCATCCTCACCAGTATAACCAGTGCGTGATACCATGCATTCAATGCCGGCCAATAGTACCCGCGGTTTAAACCAGAAAAAACGTATGGTGGATAAATCAATATCACTGATGGTTTGCAAGATTTCTTGTGCCTGGGGACCTTGGACCGCAATTTGAGCATATTGGTCAGAAACATCAGTAACTTTTATTCCTTCGGGAGCATGACTGAGTATCCACTGGTAGTCTTTATCTACATTACTAGCATTGACCACCAGCAGATAGTGCTGAGGAGAATAGCGGTACACTAAAAGGTCATCAACCACACCTCCATCAGGGTAGCACATGAAAGTATACTGCACCTGTTGATCCTTCAGCTTAGTTACATCATTAGTGAGCAAATAGCGGATAAAGGCTTCGGCTTCTTCTCCGGTAACCTGGATCTCTCCCATGTGTGATACATCAAATAGTCCCGCTTTAGTACGCACTAAATGGTGTTCCTGAATTATACCGGTATATTGCACCGGTAATTCCCATCCGCCAAAATCTATCATTTTGCCCTGATGCTCTTGATGCATCTCATATAGAGGCGTCCGTTTCAGCGACTCCTTCACCAATACTCCTCCCTTCAGTATAGGCAGCTTTTTATCCTATCACATCCTGGTAATTGCTGCTTTTATATCTGTCATTTATATGGCTTGAAAAAACCCATCCCATTATGATCGCCAATCACATTCGATAATCAAAGCTGCCATACCACCGGATAGAATTTGTCATTTTCCACAGTTATAATTACATAAGTTCCCTTAAGGGACAAGCCCCTGGGATAGGTAGGACTACCTGGATTTATCAACCAAGTACCCTCAACGTTCTTACAAAATGGTGTATGAGTATGGCCAAAAACAGCCACCTGGGCTTCTACTTCTTGGGTGCGGTAGTAAAGAGACTGAAGTCCCCGCTTTACTCCCAGGCGGTGACCATGGGTTATAAACAGTTTTTTCCCCGCTAATTCGACTTGTTTTTCTAATTCCCCTGCCCCAGGAGGATCACAATTTCCTGCCACTGCATAAACGGGTAATTGCAGTTGTTTGCTCAAATGCTTAGCATCCCGGATATAATCTCCAGTAAATATAATGGCATCAGCCTGGTGTTTTTTAATAGCTTTTATAACTTTATTTATTTGGCCATGGGTATCTCCAGTAACGGCGATTTTCAGTTCATCCTCACCCCCTGGCCTATTATATTTCATCAGTTAGATATTTTGTCAGCACCGGCAAGGCCTTTTTTAGAGCTACACTTCTATGACTGATCTTATTCTTTTCGGCAGCTGACAACTGAGCAAAGGTTAAGTTATAACCACAGGGAATGAACAGAGGATCATAACCAAATCCTCCACTGCCTGCTGGACTACGAGTAATCTTGCCAGCACATTCACCCCGTACTGTTGTTACCTCGCTGGGAGGATTACAAATCGCTATAACACATACAAAACGGGCTGTGCGTTTATTATCAGGAATCGACTCTAAAAGTCTCAGCAGTTTCCTGTTATTAGCTTCATCACTGGCCTCTTCACCGGCAAATCGCGCCGAAAGAACTCCGGGCTCGCCCTGTAAAGCATCGACTTCCAGTCCAGAATCATCCGCCAAACTCAGTATGCCGCTGGATTTGGCTATGGCACAGGCTTTTTTGACTGCATTGGCCTCAAAAGTAGAACCATCTTCTTCAACCTCAGCCATAGGGCCAATGTCTTCCAGGGTCAAAATATCCACAGGCATACCAGACAAAAGCTCTTGCAGTTCACGTTTTTTATGCTGGTTACGAGTAGCCAGCAATAGCTGTTTCACTATGCTTCCCCCAAAACCTGTTTTTGCTGTAATATCAATTGCTTGATCCCTTTTTCTGCTAATGCCAGCAGGGTATCCAGCTGCTGGCGATCAAAAGTTTCCCCTTCAGCGGTTCCCTGTATTTCTACAAAGGCTCCGCTGCCAGTCATCACTACATTCATATCTACATCGGCAACGGAGTCTTCAACATACTCCAGATCCAGTACCGGGTTCCCTTCCACAATGCCAACACTTATAGCTGCAACATAGTCTTTTATGGGCCAGTTTTCAATTACCCCATCAGCTTTAAGCTTTTGCAAGGCCAGATACAAAGCCACAAAGCTGCCGGTAATAGAGGCTGTTCGGGTACCTCCATCGGCTTGTATAACATCGCAGTCAATCCACACCGTACGCTCCCCTAATGCCTCCATGTCTACTACTGCTCTCAAGGAACGTCCGATTAGCCTCTGTATTTCAGAGGTTCTTCCGCTGATTCTGCCCCGCGCTGCTTCCCGGGCGGTGCGAGTTTCTGTGGAAGAAGGCAGTAGAGAGTATTCGGCGGTGACCCACCCGCTGCCGCTTCCTTTTAGGAAAGGGGGGACCTTGTCCTCCACCATAGCAGAACACAGCACCCGCGTATCTCCAGCCTCAATCAAAACCGAACCCTGCGGGTATTTTAGAAAACCGGCCGTCATTATAACCGGTCGCATCTCATCATTCATTCGTTGGTTTGGTCTGCTCATAATTTACCTCCACAAAAATCATACTAGATGAATCGAGATTTTTGAAATCTTTATTCATCTGAAGCCTGGTACACCGATTGGCCCCGCATATCAATAGCCACTATACAGGGGAAGTCTTGGAATTCCATTTTAAGTAAAGCCTCCGGTCCCAATTCCGGATAAGCTATGGTTTCTACAGCAGTGATTCTGTGAGCCAGATAAACACCGGCACCACCCACAGCAGCTAAATATACGGCTCCATGTTTTTTCATGGCTTCCTTTACTTCCTGACTCCGGTCTCCTTTGCCGATCATAGCCTTCAGCCCTCTTTGCAGCAGAGCTGGAGTATAGACATCCATACGACTGCTGGTAGTGGGGCCTGCCGAGCCAATTATCCTTCCCGGTGGGGCTGGACAAGGTCCAACATAATAGATAATCTGTCCCTCGATATCAAAGGGCAGGGGTTGGCCAGCTTCCAGAGCAGCTATCATTTTCTGGTGAGCTGCATCTCTGGCTGCATACACTGTTCCCTGTACCAAAACTTCATCTCCAGCATGTAATTGTTGTAGAGCATTGCCGTTTAACGGAGCTCTTAAAACATGGGCCACCGGGCTTCCTCCTCCCTATTAAACCGTCACCACAGCCCGTCGGGCTGAATGACAGTTCAGACTGACTGCTACCGGGAGGCTGGCAATGTGGGTAGGATATACCTCCATGGTAACCGCCAGTGCCGTAGTGTCTCCTCCCATTCCCTGAGGGCCTATACCCAATTTATTAATATCCTGGAGCAGCTGGGCTTCCCGAGCAGCAATCCGGCGGTCAGGATGAGGCTGGTCAATAGGCCGCAAAAGTGCTTTTTTAGCCAGTAAACAGGCTTTTTCCAAGTTACCGCCCACTCCCACCCCCACAATGATAGGTGGACATGGATTGGCATTAGCTATTCTTACCGTATCCACTACGAAGCGGCGGGCACCTTCCCAGCCATCTGCCGGCTTTAGCATAATGGTACGCCCCATATTTTCACTGCCCGCTCCTTTGGGAAATACCGTAATTATCACCTTATCACCGGCAATCATTTCCAAGTGTACAACTGCCGGAGTATTATCACCTGTATTTACTCTTTCAAAAGGGTCTTTAACCATAGAAGCCCGAAAATAGCCTTCCGTATATCCTTCACCTATTCCCTGATTAATGGCTTCATATAAGCTGCCCCCGGTTAACGCTACTTCTTGTCCTAGTTGCACATGCACTGTTACCAAACCAGTATCCTGACATAGGGGCATATTCTCGGTCTGTGCCTGGTGAGCATTCTGTAAAAGAATATCCAGCACCTGGCGGGCGTGAGGAACGGTTTCATTATCACGGGCTTTTTCCAGGCTAGTCAGTACATCTACCGGGAGCCTGGTATTAGCAGTCTTTACCGCTTCCTTTACCGCTTTTTTAATTAATTCCGTTTCTACGATTCTCATGCTCTCTCCCACCTGTGATCAAATTGGCACAGTCAGATCCTGGTCAGCCATAATTATTTTGCCATTATACTCCTGCTCAATCTCCTCTTGCAATACTTCCAGCTCATATTCCGGCCAAAAATGAGTAGCCAGCAAAGTTTTAGCTCCGCCTTCCCGGGCTAAACGACCTGCATCAGCGGTTGTCATATGGCCTAACTGGGCAGCAACTGCTCCATCTGCCAATCGCAGGCTGGCTTCACACAGCAGCAGGTCGGTTCCTTGAATCTGTTCAACCAATTGTTGATGGTAGCTGGTATCCGAGGTATAAACCAGGGACCGGTTCTGACAGTCAACTTTGACTCCCCAGGCAGGTATGGGATGGTCTACTGGAAAAGCCTTAACTTGCATAGGGCCAACAGTAAAGTTGCCGTTATCATGCAGGGGAAGAACCTGAAGCTCTTTTTCCATTGCGGCAAAGGATTGATAGTGGTAGTCCGGTTCTGTGGGCATATAGACTGGAAGAGGTTTTTGTCGAGTACCTGTAAACATAGCCGCCCGGATAATATGACGGATAGCAAACAGATCTATATAGTGGTCAGGGTGAAAATGAGTAATTACCACCGCTCCCAGCTTTTCGGCCGGCAGCCAGCGCGCCAACTGAGAACATACTCCGTGCCCGCAGTCCAGCAGTAGATGAGAATCACCCGAAGATACCAGATATCCGGGACAAGCTTGACCGGCACGGGGATATGGTGCCCAATATCCAATTATCCTAAGCAGCATTGGTCTTATATCCCTCCAAAAACACAGCATCCAATAGCTCCATTATACTGGGGATCAGGCAGGGTTAAAACCTCTCTCCCGGTCTCCCGCTCCAGAATGCGTGTTAAGGCCTGGTTTAAGGCCACTCCGCCTGATAGAACCAACAAATCGCTGTCCATCCTTTTTAATAAAGGAGCCAGCCGGTGGTAAAGAGCATAATTAACACCTGCCGCCAACTGTGGCAGAGAAAAACCCTCCACAATACGAGCCACTAATTCAGTTTCACCAAAAATAGCACAAGTGGCATTGATCTCTGCCGGGTCCTGGTCATAACCGGCTAATTCTTCCAAGCTGATATCCAGTACATTGGCCATATTCTCCAGATACCGGCCAGAACTGGCTGCACAGCGGTCATTGGTAAGGAAATCAACCACTTTACCGTCGCGAATTAATATTACCTTAGAATCCTGTCCGCCAATGTCAATTAAGGTAAAAGAGTTCCGCTGGCTTTGGAATACGGCCCCTAGGGCATGAGCTTGAATCTCAGGTATTTGTTGGGCGCCAGTGATAGAAACGGCCATTTTGCCATATCCGGTAGCAACCACCTGATCACCGCTCCAGCCTGCCTCCAGCAGGTCAATTTGCAGTTGCCCATCCCGCACCCGGCCATATTGACGATAGAAACCAATAGTATCTGCCATTTCCCGGCGGATAACCTGTCCCTGCTGCATCTGTATCATTTTAACCTGGCGGGAGCCTAAGTCAATGCCAATCATTTTCCCTCCGCTACTTCAACATATTTATAAATGCTTCTAACCGCAAACGGCTGCGCGCATCTACTTTTCCTGGTTTGTCCCCTTCCAAGGTGAGAAAGGGTAAACCCAACTTCTGACGAAAAATCATATCCTCTATCTGTCGATAGCAAAAAGTTTGGGTATAGTGGATAATCCCCTGCACCTGGCGCTTTTGAATTTGTTCCTTCATATCCTCTAGCCTGGCAAAGGCGCCATAGGGATAAGTATAGCTGATATACTGGTCCACCATATTATCAGTTTTATAAGGCATGGAAAACTGCCGCTGCACTTCATTAAATACTACCCGGGCTCCTAACGACTCCAAAACCTGATAGAGGTCGGTAAAAATTGGCGGCACTCCAATATAAGCTAACCTTACCTTGCCCGTTTCCGGCTGCCGCTGCTGAGCTTCGTCAATAAGCTGTTCCAACTCAGTAGCAAAGCGTTGCGGATTACCCTCGAAATCACTGGTAGACACCAATTTTATATGGTTTTCATAGCTGGTAACCTGATTATGTTTCCAGGTCAGTTCATCCCAGATCCCACATAGGTGCCGTACCTGGTCCAGCCTTTTCTTTTCCTTTTCTACTTCAGCTTCACTAACCCCAAAGTGGTCCATTAGTTTATAAAGGCTAGCCTTTAAGGCTTGGGGATCCCGATCATAGGGATAGGCAAAAGAAATCATATTTATTCCCTGTAGTTCCAGAGTCTCCATTAAGGCCTGGGTGTTGCTGCAGTCTCCCTGCATTACGGCTATAACTGATTCTAAGTCAGAGGTCAGAGCCGCCGTATACAGTCCCTTTATCCATCCACAGGTGGTGCGTGGATATCCCGCTTCTTCAGCCTGATCAACCATGGCTTGCGGGTAGGGGGCAGCAATGAATAGATTGTTCAAATCCACCGGTTCTTGGCCAGCTGCCAGCAGAACTTCTACCGGTATAGTGGTAGTAAAACCAACTCTCCCCATCTATGTTCAGCACCTCATCTTAATGTCTTCTTTGTTAACCTAATCTAAGCAAACCTGTTCCACTCTCTGAATAACATCCCCTACCAATAGCTTACCTACCGTAAAAAATGATTCTTGGCTGCCACTTACATAAAAATGCCTCTGAGAATGGGGATTATTCCCTCGGGTTAGATTTTTACTGTGTAGTACTTGTCTTAATTCTTCCACTGTTTCATAAGAGGGATCAACCAGTTTAACCTGGGGTCCTATAAATTCTTTAATCACTGGTCCCAGGAAAGGATAATGAGTACAGCCTAATACCAAAGTGTCAATTCCCTGCTCAATTAAAGGGCTAACATACTCATGGACAGCTTGTCTGGTATCACTATCATCCAGTTTGCCCGCTTCAACTAAAGGCACAAATTTGGGACAAGCCACTTCCATTACTGTGCACCCAGGCTGCAGAGTTTTTATTTCGCGGGTAAACGTACCGCTCATTACCGTAGCCTGAGTAGCCAGCACTCCCAGTCGTTTATTTGAGGTAACGGCTACAGCACTGCGCGCTGCTGCCTTAACCACCCCTAGAAGAGGTATGGAGTAATCTTTTATGATGTGCTGCAAAGTCACCGAAGAGTGAGTTCCGCAGGCTACTACCACCGCTTTTACGGGAAAGGTACTAAAAAACTTCATAATATCCCCAGCATAAGTTATCAGTTGGGCAGGAGTCTTGTTGCCATAAGGCAGGTGAGCAGTATCTCCGAAATATATGAAATCCTCATCAGGCAGCTCAGCCAGCATGGCCTTTATTACCGTTAGCCCTCCCACCCCAGAATCTAAAACCCCTATGGGTTGTGTATTCATCAAACAAACACCTCATTGAGCCAGATTGCAGCCTATTTTACCGTTCCCCAACATACACTAATTAATGTATCACTTTTAGATGAGTAATTCCATTGCCGTCTTAGGCAATAAAAAAAGGAGAGATTATCTAACCATCTCTCCCCAGCCTCACTTAATAAATCTATTTAGCTGGTTTTACCGGTTGGCTCAAGTCTATAAAGCCGCCAATTTCCTGAACGAATTCCCCCTCAATCATAAAAGTCACCTCTTTTACAGCAGGAAACTGGCCCACGGTGTTGGCAATAGCCATTACCATCATTTCTTCCTGCTCCCGGCTGGTCACCTGACAGGCTTCCCGGCTCAAGTTGATAATACACAATCCATCAGGTTTTAGATTAATATCCAGCAGCCTGGTTCCTTCCGGAACGATGCTTAAGTACTCAGGGGTATCCGGCCCTTTCATCAGTTCATTAATAGTGCGGCGGGCAATGCCTTCTTCCTTTGGTATGCTGCGCATTTCTTCCACCAGTGAAAGACCATCCCCCCGTCCAAAATACAGCACTACTTCAATGGTTTCCTGATCTGGCTCAGCCTCTGGCAACGGCTCAACAGTAGGTAACATATCCAGTGGTTCTTCCTGACTCTCTTGCTGGGGTTCTGGCAGCAAGTTAACCAGATCTCGCCAACTTTTTATGGGTTGTTCACTGTTTGACCCACATCCTCCGCTGATCAAACATATGGCTAAGACCAGAACAGCTATAATCACTAAAAATCGCTGGGTCATGTTTTCGGCCTCCCTCACGGTTGCTTGTACATCATACGAGGTCGGCCCCCATTTTATGCCAAAAAAAAGCGAGCACTGAAACAGTGCTCGTGTATGAAGGAGGAGTTATTAAAGCAAACTACGGGTTTGCGATTTTCCACGTTATAACGTTTAACTATACTGATTGTATCGGACTTTAAGGAAAAATGTCAATATTTGCTCGCCCAGGATAGGCTCCTCTAGCTTAAGCCAGGCTGCGCTTAGCCTCCAGCATAGTTCTTTTTTCTGCTTTTACTATATTTATAAGGTTTTCCTTATTCAAGTCATCTACCAGATAAAGCACCCCTTGAGCCCTATCAGCCACTTTCTCCAAGTAATAGCGGTTAGATTCAACTCCAATACAGATAAACCTAACATTACTATTAGCTATCCGGCCGGCTGCTTCCAGTCCATCTGCTTTGGCATCCAAAGTCCATAAGGGGGTATTAGGAACGCCGTCGGTGATTAAAACCAGCAAAGGATTGCGTACCCGGGTATCTTTAATCAGGTTCAAGGCGGTCATAATACCATCCGCTAGGGGAGTCAGCCCAGCTGGATTGATGGTTGACAATCCCCGGCGCAGGATACGCTCATTACGGGTAAAAGGAACTACCACTTTACTGCTGCGCTCCTGGAAAGTAACCACGGCCACTTTTTCTTTGCCGGTCAACAGCAGGTGTTCAGCCAAATAGCAGGCGGCCTGACGCTTATCACCAGCCATACTGCCGCTGGCGTCAATTAATAGACATATATCTATAGGGATATAGGATTTCTTTTCATAGTAATGAAGATCATCCTTTTGTATCCTCAACCTCGTGTCTCCACGCAGGAAGGAATTCTTTTTGGCCTGCACAATTGTCTCCGGAACTGCTAAATCTCCTGACCAGTTTTTTTCCGGATTATTTATCGTCTTATTGCGATTAGTGAACTCCACCTGTTGGGACTTTTTCTCTACTTTGCCCATCTTCTTAAAACGGCTGGTACCACCTGATGGAGCCCTACGTATATTACGCCGTATTTCCGTCTCCAATTCACATTTATGATTCATAACGAAGTCTTTCAGGCTCAGACCTTTTCTGGTAAGTATTTTCCCGAAGGGCGTATCTTTCAGCAGTCCCAGTTCTTCCAACTGCTCCACATAATGTTCAACATCCCCCCACTTTTTCTTCTGCTGATCGATTCCTTTACGCTTAAACACATTAGTAGAATAGCTATCTAAAAACTCCTCAATTTCATCGACTCCGCCAAACTTTTCCGCCAGCTTGAGAATTAACTGATTAACGTTTTCTTTGGCTGGCAGTTGCCGGGCCTGCTGACCTTTGAATTTTTTCCAGGGCAGCTTGATATAACCGGCAAAACTCTCTTCAGCTTGTTTTTGATTGCCGTGGGTTATGTTGCGCACTTTAGCCAGTTTTACCTCTGACTGAAGAATGACCTCTTCTACCGCTTCCGCAATTACATAGACCAAATAGTATTCTTCCCGGTTTAACCGTACCAGGACGTGTACATGATCAAAGCCTTCTTCCCCTTCAATAAAGGGACGTATTATGCCTTGAAAAAGATCATAAACCGTCCCCTTACCACCATTGGTAGTTATGAAGATTCTGTTGGCATAATCGGTTACCATCTTAAAGCGTTCATCTTCTGCATACTGCAGTTGAGGGTTTTGTTCCAAGAAGTAGTTTTCCAAGGCATAAAAAATGGCTCTGGCCACATAAAGGGGGTTTATTTCACCGGGTTTGTGATAAGTATCAATATGCACTACCTGATCGGCATCAACATAATCCAGGTAAGTTTTACCTGCATCCCGGTTCAAAAGGATTTTGATCTGGCCTTTAATTCTCTTCTCGGGCATACGCCTGTGGGCTTTACGGCTGACCACTGTACTTTCCCCCAGGCGTACACCCTGGTTCTGTCCGAAATATAAGCTCAGATAATTGCCTACCGATGCAGCTTTATCAATGTTGGTCTTTTCCCCTATCATAGCAACTCCCCCCTTTTATCACCGTATCTTAATAATCTGAAGGGGTTAAAGTCTTCTCAGTGTTAATCAGCTCACCCCGGCTCATATCTTTAAGCGGGCGGGCATTCTGGGGAAAATAATCAGGTTCATCTTCCTTTTTAGACTTCTTATTCTTACGTCCCCGGAAGGTTAGGATCCCATCCTTGGCCGATCTGGAATCCACGTCGTTTATCATCTTGATCAAGGTATCTCCATCTACCCGGTGTTTCAATACCAGAGGAATCATATCGGTGACATCATTAATCAGTACTTTATCATGTCCGCGGATTATGCTATGTAGGACAGCTCCCTGTTGCATGGCTTCAATAGCTCGTATACTCTCCAGATTATGTTTGATGTAAAGACGGGCAATGAAATTCCGCAGAAAGTCTGGAAGATCAGCTTGCTCATAAAGACCCGCCCACTTGACGATGTTTTTACGATACACTTCATTTCCCGGATCATCTTCTTCATGACTATCTTTATATCGTTTGTTTTTATAAGCATGAGAATTTTCTTTTAGCATTTGCGCCAAAATATCAACCGAGTCGGGGCGTCCCATGTAACAAACCATGTCAAAGCGATCGGACAACTGGCGGCGGATTTCTTCCAGGGGACCGGGATCCTCATCAGGGTTAGATGCCGCCCAGACCGAAACACTTACGGGAATCTCTACCACCGGTAGGCCTGCTTCCTCAATTTGGATGTGCCCGGGTTTGTTTCCCATAACATCTAGTAGAATATCAGTGATCTCAGGCGATGTATCAGCCAGTCGATTAATCTCATCTATGAACAGAATTCCTCTATGAGCTTGGGGAATAAGTCCCGGCAGAAGGCGTGCTTCAGGTTGTGTGCTATCGGTCAACCGGCTAAGGTCTATACTGCCGGCTACTGTGCCCACTTTAGCAGAGTGGGAAATCTCCAAAAAGGGCATGGGGATCTCTTCTGTACCCAATTCGGCCAGCTCTGGTGCTGTCATGTTCTTGTGCTGTGGACAGTGAGGTCTTTCTGGGTCGCAGTTATAAATGCATCCCTTAATTCTGGTTATGTTAGGGAGAATGCCTCGTGCCGCACGCATTATAGTGGTTTTACCGGTTCCCCTTAAACCTTCAGCGTGAATATGAAGCGGCTCCCCAACCAGCGTGGATACGACCGACATAAGTACCAACTCGAACAGAGATTCGTTGCCCTCATATCGTTCCAGCTTAGCAAATGGTATCATATTATCACTCCCCTCGTGCAAAGGTAAGTACCGTCCAGAATAAAAATCTCCAATTCCCTTTTTACCTAAATTAAGAACCTGTATTTTCCCAGTGATAACCCCGTCCGTTGCACTGGAAAAACAACTATCTGTCTAGTAACCTCCTTTCCCTTTCTTCTTCTTCACCGTCCTTGTTCTTAATTAAACTATAAACCATTTTGTGATTTTTTTCTCTATAAGAGCTGAGTTTGGTTGAATTCAATGGATATTTTGCCGTAGCTTGTGACTTATAGTACAAATTTATGGTTGCTTATGAAATTCCTATCCAATACAAAGGAGGGCCTTATTAAAAGGGCCCTCCCTCCACTATTCTCAGCTAACTCAGTTATGATTATCTCACCCTGCTAAGTTACTTGACTTCGGTATAACAGGAAAGTTTTTGGGTATAATGTGCACATTATAGGGTCCATTCGGTTTATGTTATGCCCATTTTCTGCCTTAACTGTTTGGCTCGGGAACGGCTGAGAATAATATTTTTATGACCATTGTTAAGATGAAGTATGTATGATCCCTCTCCAAAATTCACAATCTCTTTGATATAGTTCAGATTAACGATAAAAGCCTGATGAGCGCGGAAAAAAACGCTGCTATCCAGACGTCCCTCTAGTTCATTAAGAGTATAATTGCTCAGATAATCTGTTCCGTCTCTGGTACAAATTAGCACCTTTTTGCCTTGACTCTCACAGAAAACTATATCATCTTGATTGAGCAGGGTAATTTTCCCCTTTTCCCTTACCGGCAGTTTATTGCTGAATACCTCATAGTTTTTATAACGCTCCAGCATAAAATCAATACGTTCTTTAAGGCGCTCCCGTACAATTTCCTCGATATATGCCCTATGGGCTATGCGCTGTTTGGCCCTTTCAATGGTTTTCTCCAATCTCTGCTGTTCCACAGGTTTAACTATAAAGTCCAACGCACCTAGTTCGTAAGCATCAACTGCCATTTCCCGGCGGGCAGTTATGAAAGTAAATAGAGGCGGTTCCTTCATGTCCATGAGCTTGCGAGCAGTTTCCAGTCCACCCATTTCCGGCATAGCAATATCCAAAAGCACTAAATCTACTTTCTTTTCCTGACATAGCAGTAAAGCTTCTAAACCATGAACGGCCTCTCCCACTATGCTGACATCCTTAATTTGTTCCGCTATATAGCGCAGTACTATTCGTTCCCGCTCATCATCATCCACAATTATAATCCTTACAGGCATTTATTCCCAACCTTTACAGTATGGTGTTCTCGTCCTTGTTTTTAACTATATATTTTTTACGGATATAAGACAACAGGTAAATCCGGTCCATGCTCTGCAATTCAGCCAAAAGCCTTTTTCCTAAGGGGAAAATCTGATAGTCTTTAGTTAAGGAGGTAGATAAATTTTGCGTTATGAAGGAACCGTATACAGGCCACCCAGTGAAGCCCACAGTTTGTTGATTCAGGCTACGATTGGGTGTCCCCACAACAAATGCACATTCTGTACGATGTACAAAGACACACGTTTTCGCCTGCGGCCGGTTCACGAAATAAAAGAAGATTTAGACATGGCCAGGGACTATTATGGTGAGGGAATTCATTCCCTTTTCTTTCCTGATGGCAACACCATAATTATGAAAACTGACCAATTGGAAGAGATCTTTTTGTATGCTCGCCAATTATTTCCTAAATTGCAGCGTATTACGGTTTACGGTTCAGCCCGGTTCGTAAACAAAAAAAGTCTGGAAGACTTGCAGCGATTGAAAGCAGCTGGATTAACCCGAGTTCATACGGGAATGGAAAGCGGTGACGATGTCACCCTGGAGAAGATAAAAAAGGGAGTGACCTCAGCGGAGATAATCGAAGCTGGGCTCAAACTAAAACAGGCTGGCATACAGACCAGCGAGTACTATTTGGTTGGAATTGGAGGCCTGGAAAGAACTCGTGAGCACGCTTTGGAAAGCGCCCGGGTGTTAAGCGCCATCAGCCCCGATTTTATTCGTTTGCGCACTTTTGTTCCCGTTCCTAACACTCCCTTATATGAAGATTATCGCCAGGGAAGATTCCAGCTATTGTCTCCTCATCAGGCCTTGCAAGAAGTAAGGTTATTGGTGGAGAATCTAGAGTGTGACAACAGTATATTATTAAGCGACCACGTCTCTAATTACTGGGATGTACAGGGAATTATTCCCCGGGACCGGCAGGAAATGCTAGCCCAAATCGATTACGCTTTGCAAATCGACGAAAGCCGTTTTCGCCCACCGGAAATCAGCCGCTTATAAGATGTCTTCTTTTTGACACACCGTCTCCAATTGTAGACATTTATTGTCTACAATTGGAGACTTTTTTTATTGTTCGAAAAACAAATGGCTGAAAATCAGCCATTGCAAAAGTGGCATGCAATTTGCATAAAGTGTTATCGGGGGGACATACACTCAGGGGTGTATAGTTTTTCTATCAGGGGGCTCGGTCGGCATAAAAGCCCCCTCTTTTTATATATTAACCATTAAACCGCCTTCTCCAGCATAGGTACCAATGGTAGCGCTCATATCATTAATCCAAATGGTATCAGGGTTATAACGCTCAGCAATCAACTGGGCTAAGTGTTGGGCATCAGCTATACAGTGTACATGAGTTATACCCACTATACGGTTTCCCCAGCCAGATTCAGCTAATTCTCCCAGCATTTCTACCATTCGTTTGATAGCCTTGCTGCGTCCTCTTACCTTTTCAAATAGTTCCGGCTTGCCGTTCTCATTGTTACCTAAAAATATAGGTTTGATATGCAGTAGATCCCCAGCTAAGCCTTCTATTTTCTTTAATCTCCCTCCTTTGACCACGTTCTCCAAAGTATTCAGGGTGAATATCGTGAGTATTCAGGGTGAATATCGTTTTTTTGGTCTTTAAGGTACTGGTCAGACCTTTAATAATTTCATCCATGCTGAATCCTTTCGCAGCCATCTGGGCTGCCCGTACTGCCATAATCCCTGTTCCCAATGAAGCTGACAGGGTATCGAACACTCTTACCTTGGTATTTCCCAAAAGGTTTTTAGCTAACTGGGCTATTTCATAAGTACTGCTAAGACCAGAAGACAGGCTGACAAACAAGACTTCACCGGCTTCACGCAATCCTTTTTCAAAATGCTCTATAAAAGTACTGGGGTCAGGTGCCGCTGTTTTGGGAAGAAGCCGGGATGCAGCCATTTTTTGCACAAAAATTTCTGGAGATAGTTCCAGACGATCTAAATAGGTTTCTCCATTTTCAAAGGTCACTCTCAAAGGAATCATATCGATTTGATATTGGTTTAAGATCTCAGTAGGAAGGTCACAGGAAGTGTCGGTTATAATTCTGATGGACATAAACTATGCCTCCTTAAATTATTTATATTTACTCGTTCGCACATCCTGGAGGAACAATGTAGACTTCATCACCGCGAAAATCGAAATAATCACTGAGCTTCCAGTAAATACCCCGGCTAAGTCGAGTATCACCAGGCCATCTATAAGTTATGTAGGGAACATCTCCCTTAAAATACAGCCGCTGCTCCCGGGTCAGTTCAAACTCCTGCAAATCATGGAATACCAATTTTATGGTTCCTGCTTCGGTTTCTTGGAGGCCGGTTGCAAAAAAGGGGACATCCTCCACATCAATATCCTCAGTTTCGTTTCCTAGGGCAATATAATAACTGCCATCCTCTTTTTTATTTATATTAACCGCCAGCACATTGACTATGTTACGGCGAAACATTTCGGCATCGTTGAAATACCATTTGCCATCTTTGCGTATTACTATTTCATTCACCAGTGGGCCTCCTTCCTGATTCCTCTATTTTATTAAGGTTTGTCAGCAATAGCAAATTTTCCTGCTTTTTTAGACACATAAAAAGACTGTTTCACAATTCTTTAAGAGTTATGAAACAGTCTTAGGGGTGTGTTTACAGATTTTGTGCCTGTTTTAAGTGGCGGGATCGATTATATATCTGTTCAATATCCTCATCAGTTATTTCCTGACCATTCATTACCAAGCCCGCCAGGCTAAAGCCATGTTTCTCACCTAGGTGGCGCAGGTAAGCTACCGTTTCCAAAGGCAGTTTGGCCCCAATGCTGAAATGCTGGTAATCTCCTTCCAGGGCTAGCAGTACGGTTTCAGCCAGACAAGCCAGACTGACTCCCTCCCGGTACCCGAAGTTTGGTCCGAAAGATATGTGGTTCGGATATTGCACCAAGCCACCTTCCAAAACCAATAGATCATCCCTGGTCTGATAGACTTCTGGAGACACATCGGCTGGTCGGGCTACATCGCAAACTACACAACCCGGCTTAAGGTGCTGGGGATATATTAAAAAATCAGGCGCATTACTGGTAGCCACTATTAGATCACAGTTGGGCAGAGACTCATCCAGGCTGAGGCTGGTCACTACTGGGACCTCTAGGTTTAAGTAGGCCGCGGCAGCTTTTACCCATTCTTGAGTAAGCTTGCCCTGATTATAAACTTCCCATAGCTGTTGGGCTTTAATATCATCATGGCGGCTAGACAAGCCTTCCGTTACTATTTTCAGCCAACCAGCCAGGCCACTTTCTTCACCTTTTTCCAGCCTTTCCCGGGCATAAGCAAAAATATCCTTAAACAACGAATTTAAGCGGTTGCGGCTACTTGTAGGGTGTTGAGCATTACCTAAAAGAATAATATTAGCCACCTGTTCAGACAAAAGCAAAGAACAGGCCCGGCCAATGGAGCCGGTTGCTCCTACTACGGCACCCTGGGCTTGGGCTACATCAATATGCATCTTTGCTGCCCCTTGGTAGAGCGCTTCCATAGCCATGATAACCGTAAAACTATTGCCGCTGGTTATAGCCACATTCCGATCGATTACGGACCGGCCTCCTCGGGTGACTACTGAAGTCAAAGCTCCCAGACCTACTATGCCCGCTCCCAGATCACGTCCCATGTCCACTGCTTCACCTATTACACGTACCATTTCTTCCCTAGGCCCAGACATAATTTGCCGGGCCCCATAAGGTACACCGATCAACCAGCCTTCGGCAGCATTGCCATTGAGAGAACGGATGGCTGGCATATGGCACACCATGCCAGCTTCCTCAGTCTGACTCTGCCAATCTAAAAGCTGATGCAGCTCTTCACGGGAAAAGCGCACAAAAGATGGATTATTGGCAATAACGTCTTCGGGGCCGGGATAATGGATTATAAAAGCAAACTTATTGGTGGGTTCACCAGGCTCTAAACGGGATGCTATGATACTGCGGCTAGAACTACGATGATCAGCTATGTTCTCCGGTGTTGAATTATCCCCGATTAGGAAGCGATACAACAAAGCATAATCCCGGCGGAACAAAATTTCACAGACCGTCTCAAGCGCATCCATTACCTGGTCGATTTCTTCTAAAGTGATGGTGAGGGTAGGCTCCAGACGCACCGTCATAGGGTTGTTCAAAAAGGGCACCAAGCGAATACGGTAGACGTTTAACAGAAAGCCAGCTAACAGAGCCGTAAAGCCTCCCCGCTCGCACATATAAGCCATATCAAATGAACCGCAATCATCTAGATCATAGAACTCTATTCCCACCATTAAGCCCTGACCCCGAACCTCTTTAATAATGTCCGGGTAGTTTTGCCCCAGTTGCAGGGCCCGGTTTAGCAAGTAATCGCCTTTTGCTGCCACCTCTTTGATAAGTTTTTGATCATCTTTCAGCAGTTCATCAATCACCGCTGAACCCACTGCACAGGAGAGATTGTTGTTGGCAAATGTAGAACTGTGCAGTGAGCCAAAATCATCATTGTAAATTCGGGGTGAACTTATGCATACTCCCAAAGGGATCAAACCGCCCCCCAAAGCTTTTGCCAAGAGCAACACATCAGGTTCGATACCTTCATGATCACAGGCAAACATTTTCCCCGTACGCCCCAGACCAGTTTGTATTTCATCCACAATAAAAACTACCCCGTGTTGTCTGCATAACTCTTGTGCCTCCGCCAAATAACCGGGCTGGGCAGGAATGATGCCTCCTTCTCCCTGCACCGGTTCAACTATAAATGCGGCTATATCGGAATTCTTTTCTAAAACATCAGCTAAGGCACTGGAATCATTATAGGGAATGCGGATGAAACCCTGCACCGGTGCCCCAAAAGGAGTCTGATAGACCTCCCGGCCGGTAGCAGATAAGGCCCCCAAGGTCTTGCCGTGAAAGCTGCGCTCGGTAGATACGATAGTGAGCTTTCCTGTGGCTGAACGAGCCAGCTTAATAGCCGTTTCAACTGCCTCCGCCCCACTTTGACAAAAGGTACAATAACAAAGATCTCCTGGGGTAATTTGGGCCAATTTATTGGCTAAAGCCAAAGCCTCGACCGGCAAGGATGGCTGCACCAAACTGGGAATTCCATTAGTTTTTACCCGTTCCAAAGCCTCCCAGATAACTTCCGGATTATAACCGAAAGGTACCGCCCCATACTGAGCAATAAAATCCAAGTAGCGGTTACCCTCTTTATCTATCAAATAGCTGCCCTGACCTGATACATACTCTTTATCAAGATGGAAGGTAGTCAACATCTTCGCCAGCGTAGGGTTTAACAAATCTGTGCGTGTTTTTTGCATATATTATCCTCCTTGCTTGTGCACATCTTTGTGCAACATAGCGAGCTATAACCATTTTATAAATAATTGCCCACTTGTCAATGTAAAATACCAAATATTTAGACTCACAGGTGGTGGGAGTCTTTTTCTCACATAATTGCTCCTGGTAAGGGAAATATTAAGATTATAATCACAGCGCCTGGTCAAAAGGGAGGTGTTTTCAGTGGCAGATAACGAATTGAAAACGGAAGACGGTTATGATATTGGTACTTTTCACTTCTTAAAAACCGGCTGGTGGATATTTCATATATTAGTTATTGCCGCCGTATTCTACTTGGGGTATTTATTTGGCGACAGTATATTTTAGAAAATGCGAAGGGGGCTCTCCTAGGAGCCCCCTTATCATACCTTCTACCATTCAGGAGGTAGTTGTTTTAATTGGGCCAGGTTGAACACCGGGCCGTCCAGACAGATATACTCACTGCCTATATTACAGCGGCCGCATTTACCTATACCGCATTTCATACGCATTTCCAGAGTGGTGATAACCTGTTCGTCATTATACCCCATCTTTTCTAAAGACTGCAGAGCAAACTTTATCATAATGGGCGGACCGCAGATTACCGCGATAGTACCTTCTGGACTGGGGTTCAGTTCCTCAAGATAAGCGGGCACAAACCCCACATGACCATCCCAGCCTTCTTCAGGATTATCAATGGTTACATAAACTTCAGTATCCTTTTCCTGAGGCCACTTTTCAAATAATTCGTCTTTGAAGCACAGGTCCGCAGCACTACGGCTTCCGTATAGAATAGTAATCTTGCCATAGTCTTCCCGGTGCTTGAAGCAGTATTTAATGAAAGAACGTAAAGGTGCCAGTCCAATACCGCCAGCAATAAACAGCATATTCTTGCCTTTGCACTCTTCCACTGGAAAACCATTGCCGTAAGGGCCACGCACTCCTAACTTCTGGCCAACCTCGATCTTGTGCAGTTCATCGGTCATTAGGCCGGTTCGTTTGATAGCAAACTCCAGATGGTCATTCTCTTCCTGCCAGGAAACCGAGAACATACCTTCCCCTACTGGCACCAGAGAAACCATGGCCAGTTGACCGGGCATAACATTAAAGGGTACTCCATTCTCACTGCGTACATAAAAGTTCTTAATATCGGGGGTCTCATCTATTATTTTAACTACTTCGACGATTCCCGGTACCAGTGGGTTTTCACAACTGCAATTATGCACCGGTTTCCGCCTCCTTCACTTCATCAATTATCTTGATAATACTTACCCCCGTCGGGCAAGCTACTATACAACGGCCGCACCCCGTGCAAAGAGGCCTGCCGTATCTTTCCGGGAAGAACTGCAGCTTATGCAGGAAACGATTACGGAACCTTTCCTTAGCGGCTTCACGGGGATTATGGCCCCCAGCCATTTGCGTATATTCGTGGTACATACAAGAATCCCAGCAGCGGAAGCGATAACCTTCATCTCCCCAAGCTTTTACCTGTATATCAAAACAGTAGCAGGTGGGGCACAAATAGGTGCATATTCCACAAGTCTGGCAAGGCTCAGAGTATTTCTCCCACATGGGATGTTCAAACATGTCTTTAAGCTTTTCAGCTACACCATCATATTCCACTTTGCGTAAGAAAGGTTTTAAGGAGAACAGTTCCACGTCCTGCTCCTCTAACAGGTCTTCAATTTGTTTGGTTATGGCTTCACCTTTTTCGGTTTTGACATCCCAAACATAGCCACCATTGACTTCTCGCATAATAACATCGGCTGCTTCTGGATCAGTAGGGCTTACGCCCATGGAATCACAAAAACAGTTTTTCCCCGGATTGTAACAGGCATTGGCTATAATAGTTATCTTGTCACGCCGGGCTTTGTAAAACTCATCCACATATCCTTTGGTTAGAAAGACTTCATCTAGATACTCGATTCCTCTTACATCACAGGAGCGAATACCCATTATCACTTTGGGCTCTATATCGGCTGCCACTTCTTCTATGCTTACTTCCTGCCCTTCCTGGCGAAAACTATACATCTTTTCTGTCTGCGGCAGAATCAAATGTTTAGGAGACTGGTAAACATTCAGAATATCAAACATAAGATCGTCAAAATCTTCATTATAGGTTTTCCAAGAGTAAAAACCAGACTGTTGTCCCCTGAGCATAGGCACATATACATCAGCCTGCTGAGCCAGGCGGTCTATTACCTGTTCTAATTTGCCAGTTTTAAGCACCTTCATAATCTCACCCCTTACAGGAAATCATCCGGGTCGTTTTCCCTATATACGCTTAGTGGCGGCTTATTTCCCTCAACATACTCCATGCCCGCTTCATAAGGACCAAAGAACCCGTTTATATCTTTGATCAGCTTACGATTGATCAGCATTAACGGAATATTAACCGGACATACACGTTCACATTCGCCACACTCAATACATCTTCCTGCCATATGGGACGCACGCACCAGGTGATACATCATATTATCGCTTATATTGTTCTCTCGTCCTACCCACTGGGGACGAGTCTCGTCAAATATACAGGTCCGGCAGTTGCAGGCTACGCAGTGCTGGCGGCAAGCATAGCAGCGAATACAGGTGGACAAGATATCTTCAAAAAACTTATAGCGTTCATCCACTGACATATTCTCAATTTCTTCGATACGAGCAAAGCGACCCTGCAGCTCAGGCAACGGCAGTTCTTCGCCTACCAGTTCATCATAGATAACTGGGTTGGGCTGTATGCAATACAAGCATTTGCTGGCCAGCCCCTCATCCTGATCCTTCTTCCGCTCAAAACCAGAGTTTGCCTTCATGGCCTGAAGCGGATCTTTGACACCGGTACAGGCTACCCCGATGACATATAAACGATCCCTTTTAATCTGATTATCCTCCAGGAGCCTGACAATTCCCCGTGAATCGCAGCCTTTGGCCACAATAGCTATTTTCTCCTTACCATCCCGGAAGCGCAGCAGGTGATTGGCCAGGTTGTGTACAGCGTACTCATCACAGACTATACGGTTGACCTCATCAACCGTCCGGGCCACAAAAGGAATGGTCTGATATTCCTGATCGCCTTTTTCCCAGGCCATAACCATGTCTACTTGGCCACTTTCCAACAGCCTGGTGGCAATTTCACGAATTTCTTTGGTATAGTTCATTTATATTGCCCCCTTCAGCTTATGGTTAGGCCCTGCCTTTTTCACATCAGCCACCAACTTCTCCATGGTCTCCTGAAACTTGATGCCTTCAGCACCGGATATCCAGGCAGTTTGATATCTTTCCGGCTCAATGCCGATATATTCCATCAGACTCTTCATAACCGTATGACGGCGCCGGTTATAGTAATTGCCACTACCATAGTGGCATTCACCCGGGTGTCATCCGGATAAGAGTACACCGTCCGCCCCCCGGTTAAAGGCCCGCAGAACCAACAATGGGTCCATGCGTCCAGAACAAGGGGTACGAATAATGCGAACATCTGCCGGGTAATGCAAATGATTGGATCCCGCCAAGTCCGCAGCGGCATACGTGCACCAGTTGCAGGCGAATACTATTATTTTAGGGTTCCACGCCTTTTCCTGATCTATAGACACAGTGCATCCACCTCCGCTACCAGTTGTTCATTAGTAAATCCCTTCAGGTTCAAAGCCACTGTACGGCAGGCTGGCAAGCAAGCTCCGCATCCCTGGCACAGGCTGCCATTCACTTCGACTACCTGGCGGGTAAAGGGCCCCTGGTGACCACGTTCTTTGATTTCCACCAGTGACAGTGCATGATAAGGACAGATAGGAACACACAGTCCGCATCCGGAGCACTTGCTGATATCTACTTCAGTAATCATCGGTTCGGTAGCCATTCTTTCTTTGGAGAACAGTCCGCAAACCTTTACAGCAGCGGCACTGGCTTGAGCTACCGTATCAGGAATATCCTTAGGTCCCTGACAGGTTCCAGCTACATAAACTCCAGCGGTAAAAGTCTCCACCGGTTGCAGTTTGGGATGAGCTTCCTGGAAGAAACCGTCCTTATCCGTAGAGAAACCGATGATTTTAGCCAGCTCCTGAGCTCCTTCCGACGGTACCATAGCGGTAGCCAAAACTACCATGTCAACTTCTACTTCCAAGGGCATTCCCATTAAAGTATCTTCTGTTTTTAATACTAACTTATCGCCCCGGGGGTAAATCTTACTTACTCTGCCCCGGATATATTTGGCTCCAGCATCCAGAGAACGCTGGTAGAATTCTTCATAGTTTTTACCGGCAGTTCGTACATCCATGTAAAATACATAGGATTCGCTGTCGGGCAGTTTATCTTTTACCTGGTAAGCGTGTTTAGCTGTATACATACAGCAAGCCCGTGAACAGTAGCTCTTGCCTTTGGTATCATCCCGGGAGCCAACGCATTTGATAAAAGCCACGCTGTCCGGCACTTTGCCATCAGAAGGACGTCGAATCTGGCCGCCCGTTGGTCCTCCCGAACTAACCAAGCGCTCAAAATGAAGACTGGTGATTACATCCGGGTATTTGCCGTAGCCATACTCACCGTAGGTTTCTTCCCAATGGAAGAGATCGTAGCCGGTAGCCATAACAATGGCGCCAACTTCTACATCCATCAACTGTTCCTTGTCATCATAGCGAATCGCGTTGGTAGGACATACTTTCTCACAGATCCCGCACTTACCTTTAGTGAGTTTGGTGCAGGTTTCAGCTTCAATAATAGGTTTGCCGGGCACTGCCTGGGGAAAGACCTTATGAATAGAGGTGCGTAACCCCATACCCAGTTCAAACTCATCTTTAATCTTCTTACTGGGACACTTCTCCCAGCAGGTACCGCAGCCAGTACACAGATCCCAGTCCACATACTTGGCCTTTTGCTTTACGGTAACATTAAAATTGCCTATATAACCTGATACTTTAACTACTTCTGCATAGGTTACTAATTCAATGTTAGGGTGCTGCGCCACAGCAACCATCTTGGGGGTGCCTATTCAAGCGGCGCAGTCCATGGTGGGAAAGGTTTTGTCCAGCTGGGTCATCTTGCCGCCAATGCTGGCCTCTCTTTCCACCAATATCACCTTATGCCCAGCTTCAGCAATGTCTAAAGCTGCCTGCATGCCGGCTATACCGCCGCCTATTACCATAGCCTTCTTGGTTATGGGAATAGTGGAGACCTGCAGAGGTACATTCTTCAAAACCTTGCTGACTCCCATGCGTACCAGATCCATGGCTTTATCCGTAGCTTCCCCCCGGTCCGGATGGACCCAGGAATCCTGCTCACGAATATTGACCATTTCGAACATATAAGGGTTTATCCCTCCGGCTTCCACCGCCTTCCGGAAGGTTTTTTCGTGCATTCGCGGTGAACAGGAAGCAATAACTACCTGTTCCAAGCCTTGCTCCTGGATGGCGTTTCTTACCAGTTCCTGTCCCGGGTCTGAACACATATATTTATAGGTAGTGGAGTAAACGACTCCCGGGAGCTGCCTGGCATATTCGGCTACTTTTTCGGTGTCAACTACGGACGCAATATTAGTGCCACAGTCACACACAAAAACGCCTACCCGTTTTTTCATCTCCGTCTCCCTCCTTGTGGAACTTTCCTGCTAAATACGATCTATTTGTCTCTCTTCTTCAGTTCTGCTGTTACAAAAGCATCCGCAGCTTTAGAAGCTTTTTCAGAGTTGTCGACCATCAGCTCGGCTAAACGAGCAGCCTTTTTGCTGTCTTCACTGATTATTTCCAGCAAGACTGCGGCTCGTTCCTCGTCATCAATAAGTCTCTTGGCCATTTTGTCAGGGTTCTTCTCAAAAGCCTTAATCATAGCATCGATCTTTTTCTGACGGGCTTCGGGATCAACCTTTTCACCGTCCGCTTTTTGGGATTCGGCCTTGGCCTGGGCTTTGGCTTCTAATTCAGCTTTAATCTTCTCAGCCCGCTTTGCCACCTCATCCAGGTAGCGGCCTGCTTCTACGAAATGCCGGTCTATACCAACGGCTTTGCGGGACTCTCCCGCTGCCAATGCCACCAGCTCAGTTACATAGTAAACGGGTAAATCAAACTTGGTATTAAACTCTTTTTCCACTGCTCCCTGCCGCATATCCAGGTTCATTCCACACAGGGGGCAGGCGGTTACAATACATTCTGCACCAACTTCCTTGGCATTGCGCAGAATTTCATACAGCATGCGATTGCCCACTTCCGGGCGGGAAGTTACCAGAGAAGCCCCACAGCACTCGGTTTTGTGGGCCCAATCCAAAGCCTCAGCTCCTAAAGCTTTGACTACCCGGTCCATGGTCTGCGGATCTTCGGGATCATCAAAACCAGTGTATTCTACAGGTCGAACCAAAAGGCATCCATAATAACAAACGGCTTTCATCCCCAGCAAAGGCCGGGTAACTTTTTCCGCAATCTTATCTACGCCGATATGATTGGCCAAAACATCTAGTATGGAAAGAGTTTCCGTAGTACCCTGAATGTCCCTGTCTATAATCTGAGCTATAGTTTGCCGCATTTTTTCGTCATGTTTCACCGTGTGTTCAGTGACTCGGTGACGGCTGTAACAGGCTGCACAGGGTGCCAGCATTGGTAGACCCGCCTCTTCAGCAATAGCCAGGTTGCGAGCCGGCAATGCCAGGGAAAGAAGTTTATCAGTACTATGACCTGAAGTAGCCCCACAACAGTTCCAATCATCTAATTCTATCAGTTCAATTCCCAGGACTTCCGCAGTTCGTTCCGTGGACATGCCGTATTCCATGCCGCTTCCTTCTAATGAGCATCCAGGATAGTAAGCTAATTTCATATTTTATTCACCTCCCAGTTGCTGCGTTTTGGCAAAAATCTTTTGGACTTGGTCGCGGTTCTTGATTCGAGTGGGAAGAACACTGATTTTACCACGTTTCATCATAGGCAATCCATACTGGGCATCCTTAAAGGGCTGCATGGTTTTCAGATTATGCTGCAACAGCAAACCTGCTTCATAGGTGCGGCCAAAAAGTTTGACCCCCTGTAAAAAAGCCTGATTGAAAGCAGCTACTTTCTTGTCCGTAATCTGTCCCCGGCGCAGAGCTTCACGACGCAAGGTATCCATCAAAGAAGCAATATCCACACCTCGCGGACAGCGAGCAGAACAGGTTTCACAGCTGGCACAAATCCAAATGCTTTCTGCCTTTAACGCCTGTTCAACCATGTCCAATTGCAGCAGGCGGATAACCTGCCGAGGTGGATAATCCATTGCAAAGGCTGCCGGACATCCTGCCGAACATTTACCACACTGGTAGCAAAGGTTCACATTGGTTCCGGCTTCCGCTTCCAGCCTGCTGAGCAATTCTTTATCTTCTTCGCAGGCGGGAATTAGTTTCACAGCTTTTTCCACGATACTAAGCCCCTTTCCTGAAACGGAGTATTTACTAGCAATCAACCCAGTCTTATACCAGGCTGCCACAAAAATCCCTGTATATAGTGATTATTCGACAATATTATTCCACACTTATAATAAGCGAGTTTTTAATATTTGACAACAAAAGTTGAACACTTCTAAAATCTTTCTGGAAAATGTTCATTAGGAACTACTTAATGGTTTTTTTAGACTAGTACTAGAAAAACCAATAATTATCATTATTCATGGTAAAAGACCAAGGTTATTTAATTATAAAATAAGTATGACACATATAACTGTTAAAATTATGTTAAAAGTGGTTCTTTTTTGCTAAATTAGTATAGTATTATTTTATCGTTCTCATGGCCGGCTTTTATAGCCATTCATTAAGCTTATGGCAAGTATTGACCACTAAAATGAGCCAGGAGACCGACCCAAATCAACTGGGCCGTCTCCTGGATAAAAACTTATATCTTTGCTGTTGCCGAAGGGCTAATCGATACATCTTAAATCTTGAGTAGTCTGTAAGGAAGCATTTGCGCTTCATAAAGAGCTTCACTAAATCCCCGGGCCTTTTTGGCATCGCCAATCACAAATACCTGATCAGGCAATACCTCCTTATCCAACTCGGGAACAACGGGGTGATTGCCAACGGCAAACACCACATGGTCATAGGGATAGGACACAGTCTCTTCCTTATCTAAATGACGCAGGGTAACCATTTGGTTATCAACTGATTCCAGGACGGTCATTTTGCAGATTTTAACCTTACGCTGCTTGAGTCTAGCCAACAACTCCAGGCGAGACATATTCTCCATATCAGTGGCTACCGCTTTTGCCTTTTCCACCACAATTACTTGGTTGTTCTCTGATAGGAAATCGGCTGTCTCACATCCGGTAGCACCGCCGCCCACTATAATAACACGCTGATTATGCCATTTAATTTCATTTTGCAAAACCTCAGCCGCACTGTAAATGCTTTTTATATCTTCATAAGCAGGTATTATTGGTTGTGAGCCAGTGGCTAGCACCAGCACATCCGGGTTTATTTCCCTCAGCAATCCATTGCTTAATTCAGTTTGTAAGCGAACTTCTATGGAGGCGGCTTTTATTTCATTTATTAAATACTGTTGCAGTCTTTTTATCACTGACTTACCAGGTGGTATTTGAGCCGGCAGCAGTTGCCCGCCCAGCTCTTCGCCTGCCTCGACCAGCACTACTCGACTGCCCAGCTGGGCAAAGCTTAAAGCGGCCTGCATACCTGCCGGCCCTCCTCCAGCCACTAAAACAGTATTATCCATTGATGCCAGGGGACGAAGCATCCGTTCTTCCCGCCCTGTTTTAGGATTAACCGCACAACGAATGTGTCGTCCCTTGTTTATCGTATCGAAGCATGTATTACAAGTAATACATGGTCGTATCTTGCTTGGAGAGCCATGAACAGCCTTATTAGCCCAATCGGGATCAGCCAGCATGCCGCGTCCGATCCATACTAGATCCATATAGCCTTGGCTAATAAATCTAGCCGCCATTTCCGGCTGGCGAATCACGCCCCCGCCAACTACCGGGATGCTTGCCCTCTCTTTAGCCTTTCTTATCATATCCATTCTCCAACCTTCTGGAAAGGAAGAGGTCTCTATAGATGTTTGGCCTGATTCGTAAATACCACAGGAAGCGTTTAATACATCCGCACCGCTTTGTTCAATTAGCTGGGCTATTTGCAGTCCCTCTTCTAAATCTATTCCTCCACTCACAAAATCAGATAAATTAAAGCGAACTCCTAAAATCAAACCTGGTGCGGAATTCTTTACACCCTCCATAATCTCCTTTAACAGGCGAAACCGGTTTTCCAGGCTGCCTCCATACTCATCATCACGCAAATTGGTATAAGGTGATAGAAACTGGCTTAACAAATAGCCATGAGCCGCATGCAGTTCCACTCCGTCAAATCCAGCCCGTTCAGCTATAACCGCAGCCTTAATAAACCGTTTACGAATAGAGGCTATCTCTTCACGGCTTAATTGCCGTGGTTCAGCACGCATGAAACGACAGGCTTTAGGTGAAGGGGCTACCGGCTGCAGGCCTGTCACCGCCGGAGCAGTCTGCCGGCCAGCGTGATGCAGTTGAACCATGGCCAGGCAGTCATAGGACTGGATAGTCTCTGCCAGTTCAGCCAGGCCAGCCAGGAGTTCATAACGATCGATACCAAGCTGAGTGAGGCTGGCTTTCCCTTCCGGGCTATCTACACAGGCTATCTCGACAACAATTGCTCCGGCTCCTCCCCGAGCTCTTTCTTCGTAGTATTTTAACAATGCCGGGGTAACTTCGCCTTGAGCTGATGCTAAACCAGTACCCATAGCTGGCATGACAATGCGATTCTTTATGGTCTTCTTCCCTAATGGCAGCGGTTCTCCCAGTATACTCAGGCTATTCAAATTATCTTCCCCCTTTAATTAACTTTCCACTATTTTCCAGGATAAAGGCATGGTTAAGTATCCATACTACAGTTAGAAACCAGTGATACAGCAGGTTATTAAAGACCTAAGTCCCTTCCACAAAGGGTAAATCTTAGTTTTGTCTTTCTACCGCCCTATTGGGTTATGTATCACTGGTTTCACTCAGTGAAACAGCATATCCTTGAATATAATTTGGCCAGTCTTTCGCGAAGGTCTTCGTTTAATTTTCAAATATAACGAATTCTACTGGAGCGGGGGACTGGCTCTCTATTACGAACTAATAAGGCAAATAAGATTGCTAACAGCAAAGGCATGCCCAACAAAAGGTAATAATACAAAGGATGCCCAGCAATGGTCCAATGCAATAACGACAGCAGTGGTACCATGGGGGTATACCAAAATTGCAGAAGGAAAAAGCTATATTCTTTTAATCCCCACCATGACCAGGGAATGGAGCTAATCAAGGAAAAAACAATACCGGGAGCTTGCCAAATAAGAAATGAACTGCAGCTCACTCCTTTTGCATACCTGCGTAAAGACCGGATTTCAGCAGAAATAATCAACAAGTACATTATCGCCAAAACTAAATCCAGACCAGGATAGTGCATAGCCAGCCATACTGCCAGCCAACCAAATATATGAATAAAATACAGCCTCAGGATAATAGTGGTCATGGTAAACTTATCTCCCGTATTACTTGCCCATGAGGGTTTTCATAGAATTCATCCGGCGAAATCCATATATCCTTTCTGGTGGACAAGTCTATGCCCTGCTGCCGGTAAGCTTCCCAAACTATTTTGGTACAATTCCAAATCCGTTCTCCCGGCTTAAAGGCTACCGGATAAAACAACTGGCCTAAGTGATTTTCAGCGTAGTTTACCGCCGCCTGCTTGTGCTCAGAAGGGGCTTTAATTTTCAGCAAACACACTTCACTGTAGCTCCAGTAATGTTCCACCGGCTGCCGGGTAATGCCCAGATCAACATATCCTTCAATAACCTGTCCATCCCCAGCATAAAGACCCACGTGAGAAAACCGGCCATAAGCACATTGGGGATAGCCTCCCAAAATAATATCACCTGGTTCTAAATCAGATAGGTCGATCATGTTACCATAAAACCCTACTGCCCCATATCCCAATTTGCCCTGTAGGGCGTTACGGATATAAGTGTAGGATATGGAGTCAGGGTTATTAAGAGATTCCTGATTCTGCCAGTATATGGCGGCTAAAAGCAGCAAAGTTATCAGAGGAAACAACCATAAACGCCATTTTTTGTTTTGCAAAAATGCCGACCGTATCATACGTTCCTAACCTTCTTGACTGTGCCTAGTGTAAGGCATTCGAGATACTGTTCGTATTGTATCATAATCCAAGATACCCTAGTAAACCCTGCAATGTTAATATTTTATGGTGTCGAAACCGCACCATTCAGGAAAAACTCTATATAATAGTAGATGAGGTGAATTAGATGAATACACCGCAGGTTTCCAGCCTATTATGGGATGAGTTCAGTATGTTGGTTAATTACCTGGAAGGCCAAAGAATCAGTCAAGTACTGACATTCACCGAGCAGTCTGTTGCTTTATTATTAGAAAACAATACAGTAGTTGTGTTTTCCAATCTGGAGGATGAACTGATTGTTGACTTAGAAACACCGTAATTATCTTTTAGGAGTTGTGGCTATGAAAAGAATAATTATCCTGTCCATATTATTGCTGCTGTTGATCGCCAGCGGCTGCCATACCAGCCAAGCCGATCCCACAGTGGAACAAATTCCTGCTCAACCTGTAACCGAATCTATAACTGAATCAATTACTGAAGAGGAGCCCCCAGAGCAGGACCCTACTGAAGAACCCGTTGCTCCAGCAGGTGAACCTCCCGCTGAAACTGTCCCTCATCAACCTGAAGCAGTAACCGCGGACTCCAAATCCTGGTATCTAAAACCCAACTTAGAACACCAGCCTCCCCAGATTGACGGATCTGTTCAGAATATGGCAGATGAGGGTGTTTTTTATTATGCTTTGCCGCAAAACGCCCCTCAAGTATACCTAACCTTTGACGAAGGATACGAACTAGGATATACCGGACAAATTCTGGATATACTTAAAGAACATCAGGTACCAGCGGTTTTCTTTATTACCGGGCATTATCTTACCAGCCAGCCAGATCTGGTTAAGCGAATGGTGGCCGAAGGTCATCAAGTGGCTAATCATACCTATAACCACCCCAATTTATCACAAGTATCAAAAGAACGCTTCCAAAATGAAGTCAGCCAGTTAGAACAGGAGTTCACAGCCCTGACCGGTTCAGCTATGGCACCTTTTTTACGGCCACCTGCGGGTAACTATTCCACTGCCAGCTTACAGTGGGCTAAAGAACTTAACTATACCACGGTGTTCTGGAGTTTGGCTTTTCACGATTGGGACCCTAATAACCAACCCGGTGCGGACTATTCTTACCAATATGTAATAGACCATATTCACCCGGGTGCTATCATACTGCTGCATGCTGTTTCCGAAAGCAACACCCAAGCCCTGCCGCAAATAATAGAGGATGTACGAGCTGCTGGCTATGTTTTTGCCCCCCTGCCTCAATAGGCGGTAAAAGGCTCTGCCCAAACCCCTCCTTTGGCTTGGCTAGTTAAGCATATAGGCCTTTTATCATAGGCAAATATAGGGGGATAATTGCGGTCTGGCCCCTATTAAGCTAAAATAATTGTAATTATGTGGGGTCAGGCTATGAGAAAGATTTTACGTAAACTGGAGCAAAACATCCCCTTACAGGATCAGGAATATGAACAGCTTATGGATTATATCGATCAGCTTCGTCAGAGCGCCCCTGAATCCTATGCTTTATTCTGCCAACAGTACGGTGTAATACTATATGAACATTATTCTACTTATTTACCGCGCTTTCCGGCCGGTATGGATGAACTAATCGAATATCTAGTCCGCAATCCTTCTGCCGGTAAAGCAATTGGTGCCCTTCCCGCTTCACTCTCCGTCTTTCCGCCAGCATTGCATCCATATTTGATGTACATGCTGCACCATGATCCACTAGCACTACAGTCGCTAGAGATACCTGAAGCTATAGCCTTATCAGGTAACAGCTCTTCCCTGCCCGAACCCAGGAAACAGCCGGTAGTATGCAAGTTTGAGGATGCCAATATTAATAAGGAAACAGGCCTTAGAGCGCATTTTGACAGGCTCAGCCGTTTTACTTTTGTATCCCGCCTGCAGAGTTACCGTTATTTGACCCGGCACAAGGCAGCCCATGACCGTATAGAAGTGGTGAACGGGCAGTGCTTGGGAGGGATTTTTACCAATAAAGAGAAGTCCATTTACTATTATATTTTTCTTACTGAAGACAATCTTGATAAAGCCCACTTGGCCTGCCAGACCATAAATTCCGCTTTGTACGGCAGCAGGAAAGGGAGCTGATTTAAGTGGATACAATGCAATCATTTCGCCAAGCCCAATCCCAGCCAGATTTATTCCAATTCTGGCGCCAGGAAGCTGAATTGCGTCAGCAGCTGCGTGAGCAGCCGGTTACCAGTATTTCAACTGTCCAAAGTGAAGAGGATGTAGACTTTTTGCTACGGGCTTTGTATTTTGGCGGGCGGACCTATGATTTTTTTATGCAATTATCAGCAGTATTGAGCAATGCTGCTGCACTGCGGTGGTGGAAATCCAGCCCGGAATGGTTAAAAGAGGAGTTTTTTTCGTACCTGGCTACCCAGTTGGCCAATCATGACGCAGACGTCAAAAAGTTTCAATTCCTGATTCACCTGTACGAACCGGGCTTACACAACGGCTATAAACAACTGGTATCCCAACTCAATCTCCAGCAATGCCGTTATCTTTTGTCCAAAACGGCTAACCAATCCCTGCGTTCACTGTTAAAAACCCGTGAAGAAGAAATTGTGTCCGGGCAGAAAAGGCGCTATTACGGTTTATTAAGCAATAAGGATTTTGATGGTTTTGAATTGCCCCCAGAACCAGAGAAATGGCAACTGATTAAAGAGGCTTTGCTGCAATTGGAGCAAACCAGACCCCAGTACTTTAGTGAGCCTTGGGGTACCGATCGTCTAAGCGTTTTGCTGAACACTATAGATAAAGTTTACCAGTGCGGACTCATTGAAGATGCCTTTTTATTAATAGGGCAAGTTTATCGCGCCTATGAAAACCAGCAACGGTTACAGGAAGTACTGCAGGATGAACGGCTAGGGACCAAGCTTACTCGCCTGATTAGTAAAATTGTAGGAACTAAAGTATTGCTCGGCTCAGACCCGCGCCTATCTTATCAGACAGACCAGTTCTATCAACTCTGTTTCCCCGCTTTAGACAAGGACCCTCAGCTGCAAGCCATGCTAAACCTATATGAGGCCATACTGTCATCGCCAAATCAGGTTACTCACCTGCCATGGGAAATTCTTTCTCGCTATGAGACCTTGATGGAAATGTATCCGGAAAGCAACTGGCCAGAACTAGGATTACCAGAGGCAGTACCCGATGCTGGAGCGCGGTTACTGGAAGCCATCCATACTTTAATTAACTCATCACCCCATGATGCCTTTATTTTCATGGAATTGGCCCGTATTATGGCCCGTCACTCCCTTATTTTTATGGACAAACAGGAGCGGGAACAGCTGCTCAGTTATTATATAAGTATGTGGGAATGGGTGCCTTCCCCACGCTTTCTAAGTGTCCGCATACTGGAGGACCTGACTCATCAATCAGGTGTTCATTTACGTCAGGAAGCTGAGCGCATTTTAAGTTGGTCTGCTCCTGGTAAGCCTGCCAGTTTGCTCACTGACTTGCAGAAACGGCCCGATCTGTATCGAGGCGGTCTGGAGCCTATACGGGGCCAGGCTTTATTTGGGTTTTTATTGGGGGTTCTGGAATGACAGTATCTGAACATCAATTGACCAATATTATTAATAACCAGATTAATAACCTGCTGGAAAAACTTAATACCTCCCTGACACAATTTATGACCAGTGATACTTCCCTGGCTCAACTGGATAATGATCATTATCTACTGGCCGTCAATAGTTTCTACTACCGGACTTTTAGCCATCATTTTTTTCCCGTTTTTCGTCAGGCCTTACAGGATGATATCTCCCGGCTGCTAAATTTGGCCGTTGATGAAGCTTCATTGAGTAAGGATATTATGGCCAGCATTAAACGCTATGCCCGTTTGTACAATCAAGTAAAAACCATTCATGCGCAATTGACGGCTACCCGCGACGAAAGCCAGTTGAAAATTCTAGAAATCACCCGGGACAGAAACCAGTATTTGTCGGATCTGCTTTACCCGTTAAAGACTCTCTTGGATAGGGTCCAGCTTTTCCAGGGGATGTTAGAAAACATACAAGAGTTTATGCGGGATGAAGAATTGCTGCGCCTGTCCCGGGACTATCCTGATCACATCGTCTTTTTGGAGCAAGTTGTCGCCTTAGACCTAAGTCAACCTTCAGTCTCCCAGGGGTTGAATCATATTCTATCTCACCTGCGCCACAGTCGTAATATATTGCGAGCTCTGTCAGAAAACCCTGGAACTCCAGCGGCAATCCGGGATGCGGTTTTTAGTATGGTGAACGCGAGCGAGAAAGTTTTGACCCGGCAGGTTCCCCAGTCTTTGCGTTCTTTTTACGAAGGCAGGTTCAAGCGCCAATACCTTATGTATACCTCGCTAATGGAAGCTGGTATTGATGGCAATAACATGCACCAGGTTCAAGAGGTGGCTCGACAGTTTGAAGCTTGGATAGAGCGTCTGAATCTGGTCTTGGACCGGGGAGTGCGCTTTGCCAGCAGGCATGGCACTGAATTACTGCACAGTGCTCACTATATAAAGGGGCATCCCCATGTGCAAATTGATCGCTTGCATAAAGAAACCCTGGACATTAGCCAGGATATCCAGCAGTTGGTCGATGATTTGTCAGTCAGCGAGGAAGCAGATGCTACCTATTTTTTAGATCGCACCAGCGAGGTGGTCAAGTCAGCTCTGGTCCGACTGGAACCTTTCAAGGAATCGCCGGCACTGCGACTGCCTTCTTTGGCTTTGTACCTGGAACGAGTTATACTGGAACTTTCCTTCCTTAAAGCTCAGTCAGAATTGCTGGCTCATAAACAGCTTTATTCTGGTCAAATTCTAGAGCAGTATCTTCAAGTGTACCAGATGATTCAATCTTACATAGATCTACTGGTAAACATTAAGGTTGACCTGGAGCGCCTCCTAGCTCCACGCAATATCAGTCGTTTTTGGAAAAACCATGGGGTACGAACAGAGCGAATATATTTAGAAAAGGGGCAGCCTTTCCCGGCAGAATACGTTAGCTTGTTGGAAGAATACAAGGTGGATATTCATCCGGGAGATTATGAGCAGCCCGTTATTCTACATGAAGAGGGAGACCTGTTTATAATACGAGTGGACAATTATGTAGAAGTAGAGATGCCTCCTTTAACAATAGGATGGAGAGATCAATAATGCAGGTGGGCATTGATTTTAGTCATGAGGCAATCAAAATCGCTTACTGCCAAAATGGAGAATGGCAATATCATCTCATACCACAGCTGCAATCTAACCCTAGAGATAAAGACGGTGAGGAAGAGAGGCTGGTGACCCATCTGGCCGATTGGTACTCACAGTCTATTACTGGTCCTTTGGAAGCAGCCGTGGTTTCCTGCCCTCATTATTGGGATATGACGCGGCGCCAGCAAATTTTTCGCGCTGTTCAAAAAGCCTTCAACTGCCCAGTCTGTTACCAGGTACCAGGGCCAATGGCCGCTTTATGGGGCAGTGACTCCACCTCTTCTGTTTCCGGTGATGTCCTTATTATATATTTAGAAAATAACTGGGCATCCTTTGGTCTGCTGACCGTTTCTTCTATGGCGAAGGAGATCTGTCTGGAATCCCAATTGCCTGCCAGATATGATAAAACCCAGCCCCACACTCTGGAAAACTTCATAGATAACACATTAAAAACCCACGCTGCCCAGCTAGGGTTTTACGAGGCGGGCCAATGGATACTGGATGCGGTCATCTTGCTGGGTTCGCCACCTGTGCTGGACCAGGCTATTCCTGTAGTACAAAGTCATTTTGCTGATACAAAACTGGTGATTCCTGAAAAAGCTGAGTTTCATTTAGCCCGAGGACTAGCTATTGGGGGCCAAATGAAAAACCTCCCCCGTCTAAGGTTTATTTATCCCTTTGAATTCCTTTTAGAATCCTTGGATTCTAATAAAGCTAACCATCATCAGTTGGTCAGTTTACCCTTCGACACCGGCAATCTGCCTTTAGACCTGAACAGCCGCTCCTTACTGACTATGTTAACCGCTGATTCAAACTATAACTTGGCCTCTGAACACAACACCGTTCATTACCGTTTATTGGAAAGAAGGTTTTCCGTTTACAATTGTGAAAACGATGCCGGTACAGAGCCCCAGCTAATTTGGGAGTTTAAGGCGAGCAGGTCCCATACTCCTGATCCACTAGGGGTGTATTTCAATACCCAGACCTTTATTATAGAATCGGATCTGGTTGGACAGCATAGTAAGGACAAGCCGGAATTACCAGATATAAGCCATGATTATCGCCAAACCGGGCAGCGCCTGCTGAAGATACCATTTCTAGAGCCCCGGCTTAAAGATGATCTGCAAACCTTAATGGATAAACCGGGAGACTATAGCTTAGAAGAACAGTTAGAACTAACCCGCTTGCGACTCCTGGCTCTTTTGCAATTGTTGCAATGAAAACCGATACTAGATGTGTCATTGCTGGTCGGCTTAAGCAGGAGTATTAGCCGGGCGAGTGACGTACGACGAGCCGTTGCAACTCACGGCAAGACCGAGGGCTGCGAATTGGAGCGAGAAACAGGAGGTTTCGAGCAGCGAGGACTGAGTGCATGGATGCCGAATTCTGAGCGGTCCGCTTCGCACCGAAGTAAGCCGATGTGTTGCAGGCGAGGAGTCTTGGAGCGAGCCGGCTAACACTCCTGCAAAGCCGTGGTTAGCGTCGACACAGAGATTGCCACGTCTCTGCGGGGCTCGCAATTATCACCTGTGGAACAGGCCACGATAAATGAAAATCAATCATAGCCAGTAGGACAACTGTAAGAGGCATTCTCACAGTAATGACGTGTCCTTATCAATTTCACAGCGTAGATTAAAGAAAGGAGAATGAACATGCCTCAAGTTACTTTTGCACTGCACCCAGCAGCCTCCAAACAAATAATAGCCCAGGCGGTAGCCCTCCTCCCTCAGGTTAGAGAAGCTTTTGCCAAGGGTAAAATAATCATCGGCAGCGGTACTACCAACTTATTGGTAGCTGAAGAATTGCTGCAAACCAGTTTTGAATCCTATGAACCCCACGTGGCAGGTGCCATAACCCAACGCTCCGCCTGCGCCACTGAACCCAGCCAGCGTAAGGGAGCATGGTGTATCGAAAAGGGCCAGCTGGTAAATGAACCCTGGCTTGATTTTCTGCAGCGTTTTGAGCCCGGAGATATATTTATCAAGGGAGCCAATGCCATTGATCCCAATGGAAATGCCGCTATTTTATTAGGGGATGCTCAGGGAGGCACCATCGGTCAGGCTATAGGAACTATCAAAGCCCGGGGCATCGAGATGATAGTTCCGGTAGGATTAGAAAAGCTGATCCCATCTTGTCTGGCTGGCGAATCCAGGCTGGGCCACTATAGAGTCTCTCACCGGCTGGGTCTCAATCTGGGCTATATGGTGGTAACCGGAGCTAATATTGTCACCGAAGTGGAAAGCATGAAGATTCTGTTCGATGCTGATGCTGTGCCCGTAGCAGCCGGAGGAGTAGGGGGAATGGAAGGAGCTATTGTCCTAGCAGTGGACTGTTCAGATGAGGAAACTGCTGAACGGGTGATAAATCTGGCTCGCCAAGCCAACAGAAAGCCCCCGTTAAAAGTAAAGCGCAAGAAATGTTCCCAGTGTCAGAGTCCCTGCTTGCTGAATGAAAAGGATTAAAGCTATTTGCCGCGCAGCCGGGATAGCCAGGATTTGCTTTTGCTTTCGGCTCCTTCTGTTTTAAGCAGTTGTATCAATTCATTTAAGGTTGCATCTCTTTCCCGGCTGTAGCGATCCAGCTTTTCTTCTAACAGTCTTAGTCTCTCCTCCAGTAATTTGTTCTGGCGGATAATCTCTTCATTTTGTTCTGATACCTGACGTACCAGGGATACCGCTTCCACAAATTCAAAGTTAACTAAAGGGCCTTTAGGCACTGTTTCCGGAACGGGCGGGGGAGGCTCTTCCTCCACATTTTCTAAAGCCAGCCGGATAGCAGTTGTATTAAGGCCTTTTTCTTTTAACTTGAGAACTAATCGTAAGGTGTCGATGTCCGAATCAGTATAGAGCCTATCACCCCGCTCATCACGTCTAATTTTAATTTTTAGACTATTTTCCAGGTAACGCAGGGTATGCTGCTCTATATTCAAGAGTTCAGATACTTCACCTATTTTATAAAAACGTTCCTTCACTAGTCACACTTTCCTTCCCCACTTCATAAGTTATTATCAGGTAGACGGATCAAGGATAAACCCTCACCACAACGGGATTGGATGCTTCACAAGTCTTTGTTAGATGATAGTAATGACGAGCATAACTCATAATTATTGTGAGGTTTACAATTAACTTGATAGTCAGCCTGATTACTTTCCCTTTCACTCAGCTCATGTGTGCCTCCTCTTACCACACAATATATGAGCAGCCGTCCATAATAGGACGGCTTTTTTTATAATCAGGGAATATGGGGTAGGAAATCTTGCTCAATTATTTTATGAACTTAATACTTAAGGGGTAGGAAAAGTTTTCACCGTTGCTGGTTTTAATGGCAGCCACAATAATGAGCACCAAATTCACGATAAATATCACAACCAGCAAAATACCCAACAAAAGAGCAACTGGAACCAGGATAACCGTTACCGCACAGGCAACAGCCACTATAATAGCAACGATACTGTAAACTAATAAAGAAATTTGAAAATTAAGAGATTCTTTGCCCTGTTCATCTACCAGTGGGTATTCATCCTTTTTAAAAAGCCACACCAACAGCGGTCCTAATACATTGCCGAAAGGGATACCCACATAAAAGGTCAGAGCAGCTAGATGACAACCCATAGCCCAGTTGCGAGCTGATTGACTATCATTCATTATCATCAATCCTTCCTGTGGTCTATGAGAGAAGTATAAAGCAGTGCGGTCATTTTTACAATTGTTACCTAAAAAAGAGGCTGCCGGTGGCAGCCTCCTATAATTAGAATTTAAGTGGGCTTTAATAGTCAAAGGCCCGGAGATCTATATCCAGAGCTGAGGAGTCTCCATCTTTGACAATTTCTGCTGTTGCCCATACATTAGGTACTACATTACGCAGATAATAGCGGGCAGCAGCTACTTTACCGCTGTAGAATGGATAATCATAATGGTCTTCTCCAACTTCCTGGGCTCTCTTTGCCGCCAGCAATGCCTGGTCCAAAATGCAGTATCCGGCAAAAAGCTGAGAGGTAGCAGTCAGTATGCGCCGTGAATACAAGGGCATCATACCATACTGTTTGTTACCAAAGTATCCTCCGATAGCCATTTGGATCTCAGTATAAGCATCCAGAGCTCTACCCAAGTTGGCCAATTCTTTTTCAAATCCGGCGGCATCCTTATTGGCTTCGTAGAAGTCACGTATATTTTGGATGAAGGCCGCAAAAGCCGCCCCTTTCTTCATAAGCCACTTGCGTCCGATTAAGTCCAGGGACTGAATAAAGTTGGTTCCTTCCCAAATGGAATAAATCTTTACATCACGAGCAATCTGCGCTACTGGATACTCTTCACAATAGCCATATCCACCATAAACCTGGATAGCCTCTCCTATAAGCCACCAAGCTTCGTCAGTGGGATAAGCCTTGCAAAGGGGAGTAGTAACTTCGATCAAGTCATTAGCCTTTTCTCTTTCAGCTGGATCGGGATCACATTCGCGCACATCGAAGGCATAATATATTTTGTACATCATGGCGCGAATTGCTTCTGTATGGGCTTTGCCCATTAAAAGGGTACGGCGGATGTCTTCATGATTAATTATGGTAACCCGATCGCCCTTAGGATTGGTAAGTGGCCGGCCTTGAATTCTATCTTTAGCATAATCACGGGCATTATAGAAAGCATTGGCAATACAGGATAAGCCAGCATGTCCGGTCTCCATACGTGCCATATTCATCATCTGGAACATCTGAGCCATACCTTCGCCTTTGCCATCGTTTTCCCGAGGATCTATACCTAAGAGCCAGCCCCGGCAGTTATCGTTTTCGCCAAAAGACAAGGCTGCGGTACAGGAGCCATGCTGACCCAATTTATGTTCCACGCCGGTGGTAATGACATCATTATCCTCTAAACTGCCATCTTCGTTAACCCAGTACTTAGGAACCACAAAGAGAGAAATTCCCCGGGTCCCCGGTTTGGCTCCCTCGACTCTGGCCAGATAGAGGTGAATGATGTTTTCGGAAAAGTCATTATCTCCGCCGGTGATGAAGATCTTTTGGCCTTTAATTTTGAAAATACGTGGATCATCGGTAGGATAGGCTTTGGACAAAATATCTCCTACGTCTGAGCCAGCCGTAGGTTCTGTTAAACACATGGTCCCTGTCCAGGAACCATCCATCATCTTAGGAAGGAACATCTTTTTGAGCTTGTCGTCACCAAAAGTCTGGATAAGCCCAGCAGCACCGCTGGTCAGTATTATATAAGGTCCAAAGGCAGGATTGGCTGCACAAAACATTTCCCATACCATAGAGAAAAGGATGTGCGGCATTACCATGGCGCCTTCACTTTCATCAATATTGCTGGTTCCCCATCCTTCAGATTGAAGCTGCTTATAGAGCGGTCCAAAGCTTTCCGGCAGCTTCACTTTACCGTTTTCGAAAGTAACTGGATTTTTATCCCCATCCTCATTGGTAGGTTCTATGAGTTCTTTAGCCATTTTCAAACAAGGGTCCAGAATAGCATCCACATCGTCTTTGGAATAATAGTCAGCATACCTGGGATAGGCAAAAATCCTCTCGGTGGGTAGCCATTCCTTAACGATAAATTTTAAGTCACGAGTATTTAGGTACGCAAAATTGGCAGACATATTTTACACCCTCCCATTTTTCAGGAGGCCCCCCTAGCCATATCTTGTCTTTCTAATATGCAGTTGTCCCCTGGTCCGCCGCAGGGTAGGTCCCCCTATAGTCTTAATCTGTATCTCTCTAAACTGTAAACATGTTGCAGGTTATGACCTGCCTTATGACACCTACTATATCACCCCCCTGGATATTATCTAACACATGAAAGCCTTTCATGTGTCAATCATGACATTCTATTCAGGCGCACTTGGTGTTATACCATTAACCCAATCGCCCGAGCAAGAAAGTCACAATCCCTCACTCTTAGTGTTAATATTCTAAATAAGTTAAATAATTCCTCTTTCATTATCTTTATTTACATTTGGCATTATGGATAAAAAAAAACCGGTTCAGATTAAACTGCTCCGGTAAAAGAATTCCACAGGGTTTTGCTTTATATAGTTTTGATGTTGCAAAACCCTGTGTCAAACTAGGGGGGACCTAGCTCGTCATCTTTAGAAAATCAAAAAGGCTTCTTCTTCAATATCCAACACCGCGGTATTGCCGTCTTTGATTACCTCTAAGGTGCGGAATATATTGGGGACAATGTCGTGTAAATAGTAACGGGCGGAGTTAACCTTGCCGTTGTAGAATGCATAGTCATGATGTTCTTTGCCTAACTCATCTATTTTAGCTTGGGCTACTAAAGCCTGTTCCAGAAGTAGCTGACCACAGATGAGTTCTGATGTAGCATGGAGTATTCTGGTAGCATACAGAGGCATCATGCTCATTTTCCCGTTCATAACATAGTTAGCTATGGCACCCTGAATTTCTTTATAAGCTTCCACCGCTCTTTTCAGAATAGCCATCTCACTAGCCAGCACGGGATGATCCGCATGCTCATTGGCAAAGGCTTCTATGTTAGCCAGCCACTGAGCAAACACTTTGCCCTTACCCATCATCCATTTGCGGCCTACCAGGTCCATGGACTGGATATAATTGGTGCCTTCCCAAATGGAGTAAATCTTCACATCTCTAGCTAGTTCAGCAATGGGATACTCTTCAGAATAACCATTTCCTCCGTATACCTGCATTGCTTCCGCGCATAATTCCCAAGCCTTGTCAGAGCAATAGGCTTTAACGAGGGGGGTATGAATATCTATATTGCCAGAGATCATTTTCTTCTCTTCCGGATCAGTAGTATTTTCGAAAATATCAAACCAGTAATAAGTCTTAAAGATCAAAGCACGCATGGCATCCACATGAGCTTTTAGATCTAACAGCATGCGGCGCACGTCCTCATGCTTTATGATCAACTGCCGACCAGCTTTAGGATCGGTCATGAGCCGGCCCTGAATGCGCTCAGTAGCGTAGGAGGCAGCATTGTGGAATGCAACAGCCGTTTCTGCCAAAGCAGCATGTCCCGTTTCCATACGAGCCCCATTCATCATCTGGAACATCTGAGCCATACCTTGGCCCCTGCCTTCTTCATCAGGAGGGTTACCCAGTATGTATCCCCGGCATTCATTGTTTTCACCAAAAGACATAACACAGGTGGAAGAACCTTTGATTCCCATTTTATGTTCAATACCGATGCAGGCTACATCATTGGGACCAGTGATATTGCCGTCATCATCTACCCACATTTTGGGAACCGCAAATAGGGATATACCTTTGGTACCTGGGAGAGCCCCTTCCACACGGGCCAGAACTAAATGAATTATGTTTTCAGTAATGTCCTGCTCTCCGCCGGTTATAAAACATTTGGTACCCTTAATCTTATATACTCCTGGCTCATCGGTTGGATAAGCCTTGGTCAACAGGTCTCCTACATCAGAGCCCGCATTAGGTTCAGTCAGGCACATGGTGCCAGCCCATTCCCCGCTGTACATTTTCTCTCTATAGAGTCTATTTACTTTTTCGTTTCCAAAGCTAGCCACCAGCCCAGCAGCTCCTGCTGTAGCCAAGACATAAGGCATTAGGGCCGCATTAGCTCCGGCCAGATACTCTCCACAAGCCCTAAACAGGGTCTGGGGCAACCGTCCTTCACAATGGTGATCCTCATTACTGGCACCCCATCCGTTCTCCTGAACAAACCAATAAGCATCCTTAAAAGATGGTGGTACGGTTACTTGGCCTTCCTTAAACTGAGCTTGAACAGCGTCATTATCATCACGAGTGGGAGCTACGACTTCCTTGGCAACTTTCAGTGCCTGTTCCAGGATCATATCGATATCGTCTACTCCGTAGTAATCCTTGAAAGCATCATAGGCCAGTACCTTTTCCATATCCAGCCATTCTTTGAGAATAAATTTGTGATCACGAGTTGAGTACAGAAAATTTGATGCCACTTAATATTCCTCCCGTCTTAAAATCTTCCCCGGATTGACAATAAAGACTGTGATTTTACAACCTGCTTTAAGGACTGCACCACAGCAGGCATAAAACCACTTCATAAGTCAGAAAACCTGCTTATGAAACTCCGATTCCCTTTTATTCGTATTTTCCTCATTATAATAATTGAATTATAAAATTAAAAGGCTTCCCTCCCTGTTTGAATAAAGTCTATATTTTCGGACGATTCTAACTTTCTTGGTTTCACCGGTTGGTCCGATATTTTAAGGGTTTGTCCTCTTAAATACAGTCCTATCTATTCACAACTTGCTTATGCATAAATTGTCATGTTATTTTTGATATTCGACACAATCCTAACTACATACGAAACATTCCTAGACCAATTATTAAAGACCGTTTATTTGCCTGGGTTGGCAAAACATATTAGAGGCCTAACTGGTTCATTTATTCCTGTATCCATCCAGGATAGAAATTTTTCCTCAGGCTGTTGCGCAGCTCTCCACGCAAATCAGGGTGAGCAATGGCAATCAATTCGTTAGCTCGCTCCCGCCTACTTTTATAACGTAAATTCGCAACCCCGTATTCACTTATTACATATTGGGCATAACTTCTAGGGACTGTTACCGGCGTACCAGGAGGTAATTCAGGAACAATTGACGAAGATAACTGACCATCTTTCATGGTACGGGCTGCGTTTATCAAAGTAATGCCCCGTCCCCCTTCTGACCAGTAGGCTCCCATCATAAAGTCCAGTTGTCCGCCGGAGCCGCTTACCATTCTATGCCCTATCCCTTCCGAAGCGATCTGACCGCTGAAATCCACCATTAAAGCCATATTCATTGCTACCACATTGGGATGCTGCGCTATAAAAACCGGGTTGTTGGTATAAGAAGCAGGATGCAGTTCACAAGAGGGGTTGCGTTCAACAAACTTGTACATTTCTTTATCCCCCAAACAGAAGGTCCCCATGGTTACTCCAGGATGATGGGGCTTAAGACGATTAGTTACAATGCCCTTTTCTACTAATTGGGGCAATCCTATGGGATACATTTCGGTAATAACCCCCAGATCATAACGATTGTCCAGCCCTTGGACTACCGCTTCTGGGATACCACCGATTCCCATTTGTATGTTGTCACCATCCTTGATTAATTCCAGAACATAGCCAGCAATTGTTTTGTCGACTTCGGTAGGGGTACCCCTTTTGAACTCCGGTACGGGGCTGGAGTGTTCGATGAAATAGTCAAACTCACTAACATGCAGCCAGTTATTACCGTATACTACGGGAGTCTGTTCGTTGACCTCCCCAATGACTACACGCAATTTGCCCAGCTTGCGCCCGTCTTTTATAGACTGCCAGGTATAGTCGTTGGTCAGGCTGAGATTAACATACCCATTTTTATCTGGTGGAGTGACCATGGTGATAAAAACATCCGAGCGATGAGCCGATTTTTCTCCCCCATCCATAACCGTGTTTATGAGATAATCACAGTTATTCGCATAAGATTTGCGTATGGATGCGATGCCGAAAGCCGGCATATAATTAATCCGCCCCTCTAGATTTTTCATGAATTCCGGGTCATATAAACGGGTAGGCCTTAGTTGAATGGTGTCCATTATGATAACATTTTGCAATTCTTCATGCCGGTCAAGAATTGCTTCATATAATTCAGACGAGCACCCACCGGCTCCAATGGCGATAGATACAAAATCACCAGATTGGATAGACTGGGCTGCCTCTTCAAAACTGACCAGTTTGCGTCGATATTCTTCTTTCCATTTTTGAGCCATCCAAATTCCCCCATTTTGAAATTATCGCTACTATCCATGTACTTATATTCTTTCATTATATTTTACCATTATCAACTATTTGTTTTTTTATTATCTGCACTCCCACCAATATCGAATACTTCTAGAAATGCTAGGTGTAAAAAGGAGTTTAAATAAATGTGTGGAATATAATGAAATCTACACTAACCACCCTTTATTACATATGGAAGGAGGAGAACATCAAAAATAACACTTAGTATTGATTCAACATTTTAGGGAGGGGAATTAATGGGGAACACAAATGAAATGAAGGTAATAGGTCACGTTCAAGAACTGGTAGCTAATCCATCACCTTTGGGCCTTTTTGGTTTAGCTATAGTTACTCTGGTAGCATCTTCAAACAAACTAGGTATTACCGATGGAACTGCCTACATTATACCCTGGGCACTTTTCCTGGGTGCTGCCGCCCAATTTGTAGCCGGTATACTGGATTACAAACACAACAACACCTTTGGAGCTACAGCTTTTTGCGGATACGGGTTTTTCTGGTTCGCTATGGCATTTAGCTGGATGATTGCCAATGGATTGTGGGGAGATGGTGCCGTAGCTTTTGATGTTCGCCAAATGGGTTTTGCCTTTTTAGGCTACTTTATCTTTACGGTATATATGACTATAGGATCTATGGGTACCAACAAGGTGTTGTTTATAATATTCTTTTTGATTGATTTGCTCTTTTTAGGCCTCTTTATGAATACTTTAGGCTGGGGCGGAGAATTTTTCCATATGTTAGCTGCTTATTCAGAGCTGGGAATCGCTATAGTATCCTTCTATGGTTCAGCAGCGGCGGTATTAAATACTCACTACGGAATAACAGTCCTGCCTGTTGGCAGCCCCTTCGGGCCCTGGGCTAAAGCTGCTCAGGCTGCCAAATCGGCTCAAGCAGCTGCTTAATATTGCGTTAAAAGGCAAAGGAGGCCGTCCTCAAGGATGGCCTCTTTTTTTAGTTGATCGAGGGAATAAATTTAATCACCCTTGCGTACATTATGTACATAATGTACGATGGAGGTGAAGGGGTGACATATATGCAAACCGTTAATGCTACTGAAGTAAGAAAGAATTTTAGCTATTATATTGACACCGTTGTGAGGGAAAAGCCTATAGCTGTTAAACGTAACAGGGATGTACTGTTATTCTTATCCGACCAAATGGTTAAGGATTTGCTGCATAATCTTACTTTTCAAGCCCAACTAACAAAAGAAGATGGCATAATTGTAGGAACACTAGAGGGTTTTGATATAGTTGTTTATGGAGAATCAGAGCAGGAAGTCATTCAAAAACTAGCTGAAGGCTTATTAGACTATGCTCAAGACTATATTAATGATTTTAAGATATTTTATCATGCTCCCAACCGGAAAGGCCATTATCCTTATGTCTTAAAAACGCTTTTAGCATCGACAATAGACGAAATTAAAGGATTCATAAATGCCTAAATGGTCTGAACTGAAAAGGTTTTGCGAGCGCGATGGATGGGAGCTCTACAAAAAAACAGATCATTTCTATTATCGCAAGCTGATGCCGGATGGGACATTAAAGCTAACTAAGGTATCGAATAGTACCGGCGAAATACCTAAGCCTCTCTGGAAACTAATTAGGACTAAGCAACTACAAGTAACTCAAGAATACTTTTATAAAATTAAATAGGAGGCTTCCCCAAAACCCAAAATGGATATAGGAACAGCCTCCTTGCTGCTTTCATTGATCGGTTATCTTAAAACATCTGGGCATAATAGTGCTTGATTATGCTGTGACCATAGGTATCTTGGTTGGCAAAGGCCTCCTCCAGGCTGGAGTATTTGTTGCGATCATAGCCGGGGTAAGCCCACTTTCCTCCCAAATCAATCCAGCAGGGAGCACATCCCCGGTTAACTAAGCTAAAACGCGGGTCAAGCAAAGTGGTTCCTTCCGGCAGGGGTTTTTTGGTGGCATAGGCATAGAGATGCTGTATCTGGGCTTCTACCCCATCCTCCGGGGTAGCAAATATGGCTCCATGTACCCCTTCTTCAAAGCGAGCCCGGGCAGGGTCAGCTCCCCTCAAATCCTCATCTCCGGTAGCTGCTACTCCGGTAGCCGCCAGCCCACAGTAGTTATTCTGCCAGGGCTGGACAATGCCAGTAAATCTCCACCAGCCTGTCTCCTTGGCCGCCTGGCAGAAGGCCAGATCACCCCGCACCCCGTATTTCGCACCGATTTGCAGGTATAAATCAACCAGATCCGGAGCATTGGGGTTGTTCTTGTACAGAAGAGCCCGCAGCTGTTGGGCACTTGCCTGAGCCGGCCCCATTATCAGAGCTTCCATATCCAGAGCTTTATCAGTGCTCGAATCCGAGGGCTGCCCTTTTTGCGAATCTACTGGTTCCTCTTTTGCAGAGGGCTCCTGATATGGAACCGGAGATTCTTCAACGGGCGGCTCTACTACTGGTTGAACAGGTGTGGCTGATTCCTCGGGGCAGCTTATGTATACCTCATATTTTTCCCCATTCCATTCCACTTTCATGCCCATTTCTTCACTAATCAGGCGTATAGGTACCATGGTACGGTCATTAAGAATGAAGGGATCGGCATCGCTTTTTAACTCACAGCCATTAAAGAAAATACGTATGGTGCTCTGGGGTGAACCATATTCCCCAGCCGGCGCCATCAGGTAGTTCTCATTAGCGGAGATCAGAACGAAATAATTATCAGCATCCCAGTTGACAACTAGCCCCAATCCTTCACTGATAGCCCGTAGAGGAACCATGGTACGATCCTGACGAATTACCGGGCTCACTTCCGAAACTAATGGTTTGCCCTCAATATAAATAGCTACTGTACTGGGCTGAGCCCATACAGGAGCAGTAAAGACCGTCGTTAATAACATCATAGTTAAACAAATTATAGATATACTTTTATGTCGCACTGTAAAACCTCCTGTTGAAATGATGCTGTTACTAGCTTAAACAGTGATAATATTCCTGTCTATACCCGTTTTTTCCTGCCCGAGCATACTTATCTTATTTGTTTTATACGTTAATTAGCACTATTTCCCTACAGTACGACTTAACAAATTGGCTGTTTTGCCATCTTTAGGGCTTCCTCCCTAAACTTCAACATTTCTTGAGCTTAAAAACGGGTTAAACGTCCCCATAATATGACAAGCTTTGGTCCTATTTTAGGGTATGTTAAAAATACCTTCATTGTCGTCATTATTATTTGGGTTCGATGATTAAGGAGGTATTATTACAGATTGGACATGCATGAGCGATAAACAATATCTAATTCTGGAGAATTCCAGCGAGAGTATAGTAATCATCAATCTCAACGGTATGGTTGAATATATGAACTATCAGGCCCGGCTGATTTTCGACTGTCAGGACTACACTGCTATGCACTACCGGGATGTACTGCGTCCCGGTCCTAAAAACTATGGAACTCTATTGGATGCCATCGATCAATCCATTACTTCCCACCTGGGTTGGCAATGTGAATGCAGTCTGACCGTACAGGGGCAATCAAGGTTTTTCAGGCACCGGTTTAAGCCTCTGGTATTAGCAGAGGAAATCACAGCTTATGCCCTTATGTCTACCGATATCACCGATTTGGTTAAAGCGAGAGAGCAAGCAGCGTCGGCTAACCTAGCTAAAAGCCAGTTTCTCGCCAATATGAGCCATGAGATCCGCACCCCTATGGTCGGTATCCTGGGATCGGTGGATTTGCTGGAACAAACCGAATTAGACCCCAATCAAGCGGAAAATGTGCAGATTATTCGCGAATGCGGGGAACAACTATTGGCTATGATAAACGATATCCTGGATGTGTCCAAAATAGAAGTTGGTTTAGTTGATTGTTACCCTGAACCTACCAATCTTTTTGACCTTCTAGCCCGGACCCTAAGTATCACCGACCCTATGCTTAAAAACAAAGGGTTAACTCTTAAGCTGGACCTGGAACCAAATTTGCCGGAACAGTCATTACTGGATGCCGGCAAATTGCGCCAAGTTCTATTGAATCTTCTTTCCAATGCCATTAAATTTACCCCCAAAGGGACTATCACTATTAAGGTCAGATCTGAACAAGAAAAGGACCAACAGTTTTTAATGATTTCTGTATCCGATACCGGCATAGGTATTCCTATAGAGCAACTGCAAAACATATTCAATCCTTTTACCCAGGCAGATAATTCGGCTACCCGGGGATTTGGCGGCACTGGATTAGGATTATATATCAGCAAGCGTTTAATTGAGGTAATGGGAGGCGAATTATGGGCAGAAAGCCAAGAAAACTGTGGGACTACTTTTTATCTCCGGGTACCTTTATCACCTGTGGTACCTGATGAGACACTTGGGCCTGACCCTGCTGAGGAATCTGCCCCGGTCAACCATGATCTGGCTCTGGAATTTAACCCAGTAGAAATATTGGTTGTGGAGGATAACGATTTAAGCCGCAAGATAGTATCACAAATGCTGACTAATTACGGTTTTCAGGTTTCCGAGGCAGCAAACGGTCTAGAATGTCTCCACTTATTACAAGACCATCACTTTGACCTAATATTAATGGATATGCAGATGCCCGTTATGGATGGCTATGAGGCTACCCGACTGATTCGGGAAACCAGCGAACAAAAATCCATACCCATCATTGCTATGACTGCCCATGCCCTGACTGGAGACCGGGAAAAGTGTTTGGCAGCTGGCTGCACCTCCTATATAGCCAAGCCTTTTAAGACCGAGGAGTTGATTTCAGAAATAAGCCAGCATCTCGGCAGAAGCAGCCATCGCTCCGCTAAGCCACAAGCAGGACTGCAGCAACACTTAGTAGAGCAACTCCTGCTGGAATTTTTACAACAGCTAGATGAATTGATTCAGGACCTAGAGAAAGCTGTACAGCAAAATGATATTGAGCAGATTGCCAGCATTAGTCACGACATCAAAGGAGTTGCTGGTCTATATGGCTACATGGATATTTCCAAAACCGCTTCTGAAATCGAACAAGCCGCCCGGGACCACGGTATTGCGCGAATTCGCATATTAGTGGATAAAATCCATCAGGAGTTCACCCTCATAAATAACCAAACCATGCAAATATAGGCTGCCATAACCGCAACTTGACAGCAGCCTCACACCGCGTTATTATCAGAATATTCTAACTACTATAGGAGGACTTGTCTTGGCTAGAATCATAATAACCGATAGTACCTCAGACCTTCCCCGGGATATTGTTGAACAACACAGCATTTTGACAGTACCCCTAAATATTCACCTGCAGGACACTGTTTATAAAGATGGTGTCGATATCCAACCTTCTGAACTATATCACCGTCTGCGGACTGAGGATATCTTTCCCCAAACTTCCCAGCCAGCCGCAGGAGATTTCTTAAAAATCTACCAAACCTTAAAACCCGGTGATGAATGCTTGGTATTATGTATATCCTCTGAGTTGTCGGGAACTTATCAATCTGCCCAAATTGCCCGGGATATTGCCACGGAAAAAATACCAGCGGATATACACATAGTAGACTCCCGTTCGGCTTCCATCGGCTTAGGGCTTCAGGTTATCTATGCCCAACAGTGTTTCGACCAAGGTAAGGATATGGAACAGACTCTTTTTGAATTAGCCGAACTGCGCCGGCGAATGCGTATTCTATTTGCCGTAGATACCCTGGACTATCTAGCCCGGGGAGGAAGAATCAGCCAGCTGAGCATGCGGTTAGGCAACTTGCTGCAGTTGAAGCCAGTCCTGCATTTGGAAGACGGACGCATTGAGTTGCTGGACAAGGTGCGGACCAAACCTAAAGCAATACAGCGCATCTTGGATGCTTTTATAAAGGAAGCCCCCCAGGCCCAGCAGGTGGCCGTAGTACACATTGATGCTCTCGATGAAGGACACAGCTTGCTGGAAAGAGTCCAGCAGCATTACTCAGGCCCAATCATGCTGATTCAGTGCGGCGCGGTAGTCGGTTCCCACGCCGGCCCGGGTACGGTCGGTATTTGCTGGTATTAAGGAGTAAGGCAGAGTAAGCTAGTCAAATATAACCACCCTCCTGACTCCGAAAAGGCCAACACCCTGCCAGAGCGAGCAAAAAGGTTAAAAGCAAGGCAAGCGGAAAGCCCGTGATCGAGACGTACATAAGGTACGGCGATTGAGCGGGCTTTTAATGTTAACACAGCTATTAGCCCTTTTTTACACTCTGAGGTCAGACGTAAGTCTGGCCTTTTGGTCATTACGGTTGGAACCAAGTACAACAGTATTTCATAGAATCACAGTATAGAAGTTAGATGTGGCTAACCAAGTTAAACGCTGATAACAAAAGGAGGTTATTAACAGGTGAATATAAAACTGCCCCAGCTGCGGCCGGGTCAAAGAGGTATAGTGCAGGAGATTCAGGGTGAAGGCCTGACGAGAAGGCGTATGCTGGATCTGGGTATGGTTCCTGGAACCTTAGTAGAAGTGGTGCGCCGCAGTCCTTTGGGAGACCCAGTAGCCTATCAAATCCGGGGAGCAGTTATAGCTCTTAGAAAGGATGAAGCCAGCTATATAAACGTAACTACCTGCTAAAAATAGATGGGGCGAAAGGAGACAATGATATGGACGGCTCTGACCTAACCCTTCTAAACCATAGAAACAGTAACGAAGAACCCGTGATTGCTCTGGCCGGTAACCCTAATACTGGAAAGAGCACCCTTTTTAACGCTCTTACTGGTTTGCATCAACATACCGGTAACTGGCCGGGGAAAACAGTGCTGCATAGCCGCGGTCACTATGTTTATCAAGGAATAAACTATACGGTGGTTGACCTGCCGGGAACTTATTCATTAATTGCCAATTCTATTGACGAGGAAGTGGCCCGTGACTTTATATGCTTTCAAAAGCCTGAGGTTACGGTAGTTGTTGCCGATGCTACCTGCTTGGAGCGCAACCTTAATCTAGTCCTGCAAATCATGGAAATCACCAGCCAGGTAATCCTGGCGGTGAACTTAATGGACGAAGCCCGGCGTAAAAAAATAACCATCGATGATAAAGAACTGCAAAGGCGGTTAGGAGTGCCGGTGGTCCCCATGGAAGCCCGTCAGGGGGTGGGAGTAAGTGAGCTTAAGGATACCATAGCCCAGGTTATTGACCGGCGTATAGTGCCCCATCCTCGTCTAGTTCGTTATGAACCAGATATCGAGGATGCCATTGCTCTCCTGGAACCCCAAATAATACGAGCATTAGGGGATGGGATAAGTGCTCGCTGGCTTAGTCTGCGCATTTTGGAAGGAAATCTGGACATCGTTAAAAACTTTTTGCCTGCCAGCTTAATCAAGGAGGCCGTTTAATCTTGAGCCATCAAACTATTAAGCTCGATAGTCTCCCGCTTAGTATTCCTAAGTTGGAACGCGCCCCCCATACCATAGCTGACAGCATTGTCAGGAGTATTTACTGGGAAGCCGAGAAGATAGCTCAAGCCAGTACCAGTTGTGCTGTTGAGGCCCGCATAAATTGGGATAGGAAGATCGACGATGTTCTTACCTCCCGGCTGTGGGGTTTCCCCGTTATGTTGTTGATGCTGACCGGTGTTCTATGGCTTACTATCAGCGGTGCTAATGTGCCTTCGGAACTGCTGGCTACTGGACTTTTCTGGCTGCAAGACCGTCTGCTGGATTTATTTATAGCCCTAAACGCTCCCCATTGGTTAACCGGCTTTTTCGTTTTAGGTGTGTTTCGCTCGGTGGCCTGGGTGGTATCGGTAATGCTGCCTCCTATGGCCATCTTTTTCCCTCTTTTCACCCTGTTGGAAGATGCCGGCTATCTTCCCCGGGTTGCTTTCAATCTCGATGCTTGTTTTAAGAAAGCCGGAGCCCACGGAAAACAGGCTCTTACCATGTGCATGGGACTGGGGTGCAATGCTGCTGGTACCATTTCCTGCCGCATTATTGACTCTCCCCGGGAACGGTTGATCGCTACCCTCACCAACAACTTTGTACCCTGTAATGGTCGCTTTCCCACTTTGATTGTTCTGTCATCCATCTTTATTGGCGGAACTGTGGCCATATCATGGCAAGGGTTGTCTGCCGCCCTGTCGGTAGCTGCGGTTATGGTTTTAGGGGTAGTGATAACTCTACTGGTCTCCTGGCTGCTTTCCAAAACCTTATTAAAAGGGCAGCCCTCTAGTTTCGCCTTGGAACTTCCTCCTTACCGCAAGCCTAAGATTGGGGAAGTAATAATACGGTCTATTCTTGACCGCACCCTGTTTGTTTTAGGTCGGGCTGTGGTAATTGCAGCACCAGCAGGGGGTTTGGTGTGGGTATTAGCCAATACCAGTTGGGGGGATACTACTACATTAGCAGCTATTGCTGGGTGGTTGGACGGCTTTGCCCGGTTAATGGGCTTGGATGGATATATTCTATTGGCCTTTATACTGGGACTGCCCGCCAATGAAATTGTTTTGCCCACCTTGATCATGAGCTATTTGGCAGAAGGAGCATTGCTGGAACTTAACAGCGTGGCAGCGTTGCACCATTTGCTGGTTGAACAATACGGATGGACTTGGTTAACCGCGGTTTGCGTTATGCTGTTTTCTCTCTGTCACTGGCCTTGTGGTACCACCTTATACACGATTAAAAAGGAGACTAACAGTTGGAAATGGACTGGTATGGCCTTTCTTCTTCCTACTCTGGTGGGCATATTTCTCTGCATGGCCGTAACTTTTGTAGTTGGGCTCTGAGCTAGAATGAAAAAGGGAACCCCGACGGATTTTTGTATGCCCAGGGGTTCCCTTATATTTAGCACTGGAATTGGCTTTTTTTAGCTCCGGTTTATGCCTATATTATTAACGATTTCCGCAATTTGCTCCGGTTTGTTCATGGTGTATAAATGCACGCCGGCTACACCATCATCAATTAAGTCCAGCACCTGTTCACTGGCATATTCGATACCCGCCTTTTCCATGTCAGCGGGAATGTTTTCATATCGTTCTACCAAACTCAGCAGCTTAGAGGGTATAGATGCGCCGCACAGATAAATCATCTTCTTAATCTGTTTGGCATTCAATACCGGCATAATTCCTGGAATTATGGGGCAATTAATGCCTTTAGCCATGGCCCGGTCTACAAAGTCATAGAAAATACGGTTGTCAAAAAACAACTGGGTAATTAGAAAATCAACCCCGCAATCCACCTTGTTTTTCAAGTTCTCCAGGTCTTCGCTCAACCTGCGGCACTCGGGATGCCCTTCGGGATGGGCCGCAGCAGCAATGCCAAAGTCAGCTAGCTGTCGGGCATCATTGATAAGCTGAAAAGCATAGCGATACTCTTGTTGGTCCAGTTGAAAGTTTTCCTGTTCTTCCGGGAAATCGCCCCGCAAAGCCATTATGTTTATAATGCCTTCCCCCAGTAAGTCCTGGAGTATTTGATGTATTTCCTCACGGGTATGACGAACACAGGTTAAATGGGCCAGGGACTCCACTTTATAATCGTTTTTTATACGAGCGGCTATCTCCACGGTCCGGTCCCGACTACTCCCCCCCGCTCCATAGGTTACGCTGATAAAGCCCGGCTGCAGGCGAATAAGTTTTTCTACGGTGGTAAATACCGTTTCCAGAGGATAATCCATGCGCGGAGGAAATATCTCCAGTGATAAAACCGGAGACTCTTGCCGGTACAAATCAATAATCTTCATATTCCACCCCACCCCAAAGAAGTCATGCCCACTGCACCCGCTACATATTAGCAATCAAAGCATCGGCAAATTGGGAACACTTAACCTCAGTAGCGTCTTCCATGAGCCGGGCAAAGTCGTAAGTTACCACCTTACTGGCGATAGTCTTTTCCATAGCCGAAATAATCAGATCAGCTGCTTCATGCCAGTTTAAGTGTCTGAGCATCATCTCACCCGATAAAATAACTGATGAAGGGTTGACTTTATCTAAGCCCGCATACTTGGGCGCAGTACCATGGGTAGCCTCAAAAATAGCATGACCGGTTTCATAGTTAATGTTGGCTCCGGGAGCGATACCTATTCCACCCACTTGGGCAGCCAAGGCATCGGAAATATAGTCGCCATTTAAGTTCAAGGTAGCTATCACATCGAATTCGGCAGGACGGGTTAGAATTTGCTGTAGGAAAATATCGGCTATAGCATCCTTAATTATTATCTTACCGCTGTTTTCAGCTTCCTTCTGGGCAGCATCTGCGGCAGCACTTCCCTCTTCATCCTTAATACGATCATATTGATCCCAGGTAAATACTTTATCGCCAAATTCCCTTTCGGCCAAGTCGTAGCCCCACTGCTTAAAAGCACCTTCCGTGTACTTCATGATATTGCCTTTATGCACTAGGGTAACGCTTTTACGTCCATTATCGATAGCAAAGCGGATAGCCGCTCTCACCAGCCGTTCAGTTCCTTCCTTAGATACCGGTTTGATACCGATACCGGAAGTATCTGGGAAGCGAATTTTACTGACCCCCAGATCTTCCTGCAGGAAACGAATCAGTTTTTTCGCTTCCTCAGAATCCTCGGGATACTCGATACCTGCATATATGTCTTCGGTATTCTCTCGAAAGATTACCATATCAGTTAATTCGGGCCTTTTAACCGGGGAAGGAACTCCCTTGAAGTAGCGTACCGGACGGAGACAGGTGTAGAGATCCAGTTCCTGTCTTAGGGCTACATTTAAGGAGCGGATCCCACCTCCAATGGGAGTTGTTAAGGGTCCCTTGATAGCAATAATATACTCGCGGATGGTATCTAAGGTCTCCTGCGGCAGCCATTCGCCCTTCTGATTATAAGCCTTTTCCCCGGCCAGGACCTCTTCCCATACCAGTTTACGCTGGCCTTGGTAAGCTTTTTCCACTGCCGCGTCAAAGACTCTGGAAGCAGCCCTCCATATATCGGGTCCAGTTCCATCTCCCTCTATAAAAGGAATAACCGGATGATCAGGTACATTCAGTACACTATTTACTACAGTAATTTTCTCCCCCTGCATAGGTTGATTTCCTCCTATCATTAATCAAAATTAAAGGTCCCGTATTTCCTAAAATGTTCTACTAATCCCCCATCAGACAGGATTTTTAACATTACCTCGGGCAGAGGTGTAATAGGGATATCTATCCCTTTGGTGGCATTGTGTAAAACGCCTTTTTGCAAATCGATGTTTATTTCATCCCCTGGGTCAATCTGATCAGTATCACATTCAATTAAAGGCAGCCCGGTATTAATACAGTTGCGATAAAAAATACGGGCAAAAGATTTAGCCACCACGGCACTGATATTGGCATTGATTATAGCCAAGGGAGCCTGTTCCCGGGATGAACCACATCCGAAGTTGCGTCCCGCTACGATCATGTCTCCCGGTGAAACCTTGGAGTAGAAGTCTGGATCCAAGTCTTCCATTACATACTTGGCCAGTTCTTTCATGTCCAGGGTCTTGAACTTATGGCGGCCGGAAATAATGTAGTCTGTATTGATATCATCACCAAACTTGTGTGCTTTACCTTTTAGATTCATGAACTTCCTCCCACCCTAATTAATATACTCACGGGGGTCGGTTATCCGACCGGTCAGCATGGAAGCAGCTACGGTAGCTGGTGAAGCCAGGTATATAAAAGCTTTGTTATTGCCCATGCGTCCCTTAAAATTGCGGTTGGCAGTAGAAATTACGTTTTCTCCGTCAGATGGAACTCCATTATGGGTACCTACACAGGGTCCACAACCAGGAGTAACCACTGCTGCTCCAGCTTCAACAAAAGTTTCTATTAAGCCTTCGCGTATGGCCTGTAAGTAAATAGAACGGGAAGCAGGAGCTACTACCAGACGGGTTCCCCGGGCGATCTTGCGCCCCTTTAGAATTCCAGCCGCAATGCGCAGGTCCTCCAGGCGCCCATTAGTGCAGGTTCCTAATACTCCCTGCTGGATAGGAGTTCCAGCCACTGCTGACACTGCCGATACATTGTCAACGGTATGGGGACTGGCCACTTGGGGCTCCAAATTAGAAACATCATATTCTTTAACCCGGGCGTATACCGCATCGGGGTCAGCACTAACCGGTGTGAATTCCCTTTTGCTGTGCTGTTTCACCCATTCTATAGTCTTATCGTCAGCTTCCATCAAACCACATTTGGCACCCATTTCAATAGCCATATTGCTTATAGTGAAGCGGGCCTCCACTGATAAATCCTCAATAGCTGAGCCTACATATTCAGCTGCCATATAGGTGGCTCCATCAGCGGTAACATCACCGATAAGGTATAAAATTAAGTCCTTGGAAAATACTCCAGCAGGCAGTTTGCCATTAACCACAAACTTAAAGGTTTCCGGCACCTTAAACCACAGTTTTCCAGAAATAATTCCCGCTGCTAAATCCGTTGAACCCACTCCGGTGGAGAATACATTGATTGCTCCATAGGTACAGGTGTGAGAATCAGCCCCAATTACCAGGTCTCCTGGAACTACGTGGCCCTGTTCAGGAACTAGTTGGTGACACACCCCATCCCCAATATCATAAAAACAGATGCCTTGCTCATCGGCAAATTCGCGCATTTGATGATGCAATTCAGAGACCCCTTGCAAGGGGCTAGGTGCACTATGGTCAATAACCATAGCTACCCGAGACGGGTCGAAGACCCGCTTGGCTTCCATTTCCTTAAAAGCCCTAATAGCTAATGGTGATGTGCCATCTTGTCCCATAATAAAGTCCAAGTCGGCCACTACAATATCATTGGCTTTTACATCCCGACCGCTCTTGTTAGACAGAATTTTTTCCGCAATGGTTTTGCCCACTTTTTACTCCTTCTCCTTCATTAATTCTTCATATATAACCATCAGTTCTTTGTCAAATAAAGAACGTTTTAAGTCGATTGACTTCTGGCGCGCCCTTTGCAAAACCTCTTGGATTATGGGGTCTGGTAATTCCAGGCCATATTCGTTAACAAACTTGGAGCGAATGGCCGCTGAGCCTGAGTGTTTACCAATAACAATCTGCCGCTCCAGTCCCACTTCCTCCGGGGAAAAGACTTCATAGGTAAGGGGATTCTTCAGTACCCCATCACCATGGATTCCTGACTCATGGGCGAATATGTTGGATCCCACAATAGGTTTGCTGACTGGTAAGGGCCGTCCTGATGCCTGGGCAACAAACTCGGCTACTTCACGAAACAGAGTGGTATTATAATCAGAGTCCACCTGCATCAGATACTTCAGTCCCATGATTACTTCCTGCAAACAAGCATTGCCGGCCCGTTCACCCAGGCCATTAACGGTTACGCCCACATAACTGGCTCCAGCATATATTCCTGAAAGGGCATTAGCGGTAGCCATGCCGAAATCATTATGGGTATGCATTTCAATTTCTAACCCTACCGCATCCACCAAGGTCCTGATATAACGGAAAGTAGTCAGCGGATTCAAGATGCCTACCGTATCACAAAAACGCAACCGGTCCGCCCCGGCATGTTTGCCTATCAGGGCAAACTCGGTTAAAAATTCAATACTTGAGCGGGAGGCATCCTCAGCATTAACAGATACATACAAACCCTTATCCTTGGCAAACTTTACCGCATCCGACATACGAGCTAAAACGTCTTCCCGGGTGGTCTGTAATTTATGTTGGATATGGATGTCTGATGTAGAAATGGATATGGCTACTGCGTCCACACCACATTCTATAGACTCCTTGATATCAGCAATTACCGCCCGGTTCCAGGCCATAATACTGGCTTTTAGGCCCATGTCTACAATTTGTTTGATGCAGTCTTTCTCAAAACCCCCCATAACCGGTATGCCAGCCTCAATTTGATCGACTCCTATTTGATCCAGGTAAGCGGCGATTTTTAGTTTCTCCTCATTGGAAAAGACTACACCAGCTGTTTGTTCGCCATCCCGTAGAGTGGTATCGACTACCCTGATTCTCGCTCCTGGTTCCAGGAACCAATCACGATCTAAGCTGGATCTAGTCATACTCTCCTCACTCCTTCTTCAATTTTTCTCTAAGCAATTCATTCACCAGAGCAGGATTAGCCTGACCCCGGGTAGCCTTCATGATCTGACCTATCAAAAATCCGAAGGCTTTCTCTTTACCATTTTTATAATCCTCAACCACTTTGGTATTAGCTTCCACTACTTCATCAATTACTTTTTGCAGAGTATCCTTGTCCGAAATCTGCTCCATGCCTTTTTCTTTGATGATCTCATCCGGTGTTTTACCAGTAGAAAATATCTCTTCAAAAACTACTTTGGCCATTTTGCCGCTGATGGTCCCTTTGTCCATCAATTGGAGCATACGGGTTAAATGCTGGGGCTGTATCTTGGCATCTTTCAGTTCCATGTTGTTCTGATTCAAGAGACGGCTTAATTCCCCCATCATCCAGTTGGAAACAACCTTGGCATCAGGGTAGGATGCTACTGCTTCATCAAAAAACTTTAATGTCTCCGGGGTTGAGGTAAGCAATCCCGCATCGTAGGCAGATAATCCGTGTTCTCCCACCAGTCTCTGTTGGGCTTGATCAGGCATTTCCGGCATAGACGCTCTGACTCTGTTTACCCATTCACGCTCAATGCGTACCGGCGGCAAATCCGGATCGGGGAAATAGCGATAATCCTCAGCTTCTTCCTTGGAGCGCATGGAACGGGTGACTTGTTTTTCCTCATCCCAGGTACGGGTTTCCTGTACTATTGTTTCTCCATCTTCCAGAGCTTCTATCTGCCGCTGGGCTTCATATTCAATAGCCCTTTCCAGGGAACGAAAAGAATTCAGGTTTTTGATTTCCACTCTGGTACCCAGCTTGGTCTCTCCTCTGGGCCGCACTGATACATTAGCATCACAGCGCAGTGAACCTTCTTCCATCTTGCAATCGGATACCCCGGCAAACAGCATCATTGAACGCAGTTTTTCCAGATAGGCTCTGGCTTCAGCTCCACTGCGCATATCTGGTTCGGACACTATTTCCATCAACGGAACCCCGCTGCGGTTAAGATTCACCAGTGAGTAGGTAGTGGTGGTAATGGATCCTTGATGAATAAGTTTACCGGCATCTTCTTCTAAATGAGCCCGGGTGATGCCAATTCGCTTTTGTACATCGTCCACGTCTATGTCCAGATATCCCTGCTTACAGATGGGCTGATCATATTGTGAGATTTGATAGGCTCTGGGCAGATCCGGATAAAAATAATTCTTGCGGTCGAACTTACAAGTTTCCGCAATCTCACAATTCAAAGCTAATCCCGTTCTTATAGCGTATTCCACTGCCTGGCGATTTAGAACCGGCAACGCACCTGGAAATCCGGAGCAAACCGGGCATACCTGGGTATTGGGCTCGGCTCCAAAAGCCGTGGAACAAGAGCAAAATATCTTGGTAGCTGTTTTTAATTCTACATGTACCTCCAGACCTATTACTACTTCATAACCTCTATCCATTTTTCTTCACCCCCAGGTCTGGTCTAGCTTTATGATAGTCAGTAGTTTGCTCAAAGGCATAGGCCGCCTTAAATATGGTGCCTTCTGCGAAAGGCCGGGCCACGATCTGCATGCCCACCGGCATGCCGCTAATAAATCCACAGGGGATGGATATAGCCGGAAGGCCGGCCATGTTTATGGGTACGGTCAGCATATCATTCCTGTATAAAGTTAATAGATCATCATTATTTTCACCTAAACAGAAAGCAACGGTAGGAGTAGTTGGGGTAACGATTACATCAAATTCGTCAAACACTCGCTGAAAATCTTCGGCAATGAGGCGACGTACTTTCAGGGCTTTTAAGTAATAGGCATCATAATAACCCGAACTCAAAGCATAAGTACCCAGCATTATGCGCCGCTTAACTTCGTCGCCAAAACCAGCCGACCGGCTTGCGGAAAACATATCCACCACATTATCGGCTTGTTCATCCCGCCAGCCAAAGCGGACGCCATCAAAACGAGCCATATTAGCACTGGCTTCGGATGGTGCTATCAAATAATAAGCGGGCAAGGCATATTCACTATGGGGGAGGGATACTTCCTCAATTATGGCTCCCAAATGCTCGTAGTGCTTAAGAGCATTCATAATCGCCTCACTTACCCCACTGTCCACTCCATTGAGAAAATATTCCCGGGGATAAGCAATTTTTAACCCTTTGATATCAGTGGTTAAACAGTCAGTGTAATCAGGTACTTCTTTCTCAACTGAGGTGGAGTCACGAAGATCACGTCCGGCCACAACATTCATTACCAGAGCACAATCTCTCACGTCCCGGGACACTACCCCTACTTGATCAAAGGAGGAAGCATAGGCCATTACTCCCCAACGGGATACCCTTCCATAAGTGGGTTTTAGACCTACCACACCACAAAATGCGGCCGGTTGACGGATGGAACCACCTGAATCAGTGCCCAGAGCATAAGCAACCTCCCCTGCTGCCACTGCTGCCGCTGAGCCCCCCGATGAACCGCCGGGAACTCGCTCTAGATCCCAGGGGTTTCTGGTGGGATAAAACGCTGAATGTTCAGTGGAAGAGCCCATGGCAAACTCGTCCAAGTTCAGTTTGCCCAACAACACTCCCTTTTGTTCAGCTAGTCGGGCTGCTACAGCGGCATCATAAAAGGGAACATAGTTTTCCAGCATCTTCGATGCAGCGGTAGTGCGAATCCCTCTGGTACAGATTATATCTTTTAACCCGTAGGGTATCCCCCCTATACCGGGAGCAGATTCCCCTTTATCATATGCTTCAGCCTGCTGCATGGCTAATTCACCGGTTACGGTTACAAATGCTTTTACCTGCTCCTCCACTTCATCAATACGCTTGATAAAAGACTCCGTAACTTCCCGGCAGGACACTTCTTTACTATCCAGTTTTTCTTTTAATTCATGACCGGTCAATTCATATAATTCCACGGCTTTCACTCCCTAGATAATCCTGGGTACCTTGAACTGCCCTTCTTCAACCAAAGGGGCATTGGCCAGAATCTCTTCTCGTGCAACACTTGGTTGTACTACATCATCTCGGAAAACATTGTATATGGGTAAAATATGGTGAAGAGGCTCTACCTGTTCGGTGTTTAGTTCATTAAGCTTCTCAACGTATTCCAAAATAGCCGTCAATTGCTGAGCAAACAGCTGTTTTTCCTGTTCGGTTATTTTCAACCGTGCTAAATAGGCAACCTGTTCCACTTGTTTTTCACTAATAGCCACCTTAAACGGCCTCCTTCGCCCTTTTTAATAACATTGCAATTTCCATCAATAATTATAGAGAAAAGTATATCATAATGCCAATCAACTTAAAATTCTGCATCTATGGCACATTTTGCCCTGAATGCTCTGTCTAGTTAATACCAGGATAGGGTCTGGAAAAGAAGCATGATCAGCGGGACCAGCAGTATACCAGGCAACAAGTTGGCAACACGAATCCGGGTAACTCCCAGAATATTTAAGCCCAGCCCGGCAATCAAAATGCCACCTAAGGCAGTAATGTTATCCAGCATTACACCGGTGAGAACCGGTTTTAAAAATCCTGCTCCCAAACTGATGGCCCCTTGGTACAGCAGCACTGGAATAGCAGAGAACAACACCCCTACCCCCATGCTAGCAGCAAACAGCATGGAGAAAATGCCATCCAGCATAGACTTAACCAGAAGTATTTGATAGTTCCCGGTCAACCCGTCTTCCAATGCTCCTACCACAGCCATAGCGCCTATGCAGAACAGCAGGGTAGCAGATACAAACCCTTTTACAAAAGAACTATCACCATTACCGAAACGCCTCTGCAGCTTTTCTCCCAGCATCTCCAGCCGGGTCTCCCATTGCCGCCATTCACCAACTGCGGCACCCAGGGTCAGACTTAGACCGATTACTGCCAGATTGTCAGCTTTTAAGCCATATTGTATGCCGATAATTATGATGAGGACGCCTAATCCATCCTGCATAGTACGGCTGATATTCTCTGGAATACCTTTGCGCAGGGTTAGTCCAATTAATCCTGCTCCAATAATGGCTGCTGCATTAATAATCGTACCTGTCATACTTCATACCCGTTTTTTTGCATATATGACAGCATTATACCTTATCCATCGCTGGTAATTAAAGATTTTAAGCCATATGAGAAATGTATACAATGTTTAGGATTGAAGTAGGTTAAGAAAAGCTTGCTCATCTAAGATAGTTAGTCCCAGTTGCACCGCTTTATCGTACTTGCTGCCCGGTTCACTGCCAACTATTACATAATCAGTTTTGCGACTGACACTGGCTGATACTTTGCCTCCCCGGGACTCTATAAGTTCAGCGGCCTCATTGCGTGACAAAGTCTGTAAAGTGCCGGTAAGCACAAATACTTTGCCAGCCAAAGGCTGAGTTTCTGGCTCGACGCTGGGCTCAATGGTATTTACCCCCAGCTGCTGCAGCTTTTGCACCGTTTCTTGGTTGCGTGGCTCCTGGAAAAAGGCTACAACACTGGCGGCCATGATAGCGCCGATCTCAGGAATGGCTGTCAATTCCTCTTCGGTAACCTGGAAAAAGTCTTCGATACGCTTAAACCGCTGGGTAAGTATGCGGGCCGTTTTAGCCCCTATGTGTCTGATCCCTAGAGCAGTTATAAGACGATGCAGCGGGCGTTGTTTGCTATCTTCTATAGCTTGCAGTAAATTGGCCGCCGATTTGGCACCCATGCGTTCCAGAGATTGAAGGTCAGCAGCTTGCAGGGAATACAGGTCTTCCAGTTTATTAACCATCCCCCGTTCCACCAACTGCTCAATTATGGCTGGTCCTAACCCCTCTATATCCATGGCTGGTCGAGAAGCAAAGAATATCAAGCTTTCTTTCAAACGAGCCGGACAGCTTATATTCTCGCAGCGAACCGCCACTTCTCCTTGGGGACGAACTACCTGACTTCCACAGGCCGGACATAAGGAGGGAGGAGTTATTTCCACTTCTTGGCCGCTGCGGTGCTCGGGTAATGATTTAATGATTTCCGGAATAATATCCCCCGCTTTGCGTAATAGCACTACATCTCCAATACGAATATCTTTTTCCTGCACCAGTTCAAAATTGTGCAGGCTGGCTCGACTTACCGTGGTACCTGCCAAAGAAACTGGCTCCATGATGGCGGTAGGGGCAATAATACCGGTACGGCCAACATTTATTTCTATATCCACTACCCGGGTTTCCTTCTCTTCGGCGGCAAACTTAAAAGCAATCGCCCAGCGCGGACTACGGGCCGTACTGCCAAATTCGGTCCGAGCGGCTAAATCATTTAGCTTGATTACTATCCCATCTATGTCATAGGGGAGTTCATGACGCCGGGACTCATATTGCTGACATATGTCAAAGACCTCTGCAATAGTATCTACCCGGTGAGCCTCAGGGTTTACCGGAAAACCTTGCTCTTTAAGATAATTCAAAGCTTCCCACTGGGAAGATATGCTATGTCCCTCCAGGTGGAGGATATCATAAATAAAGGCGGCTAAGGACCGCTGGGCGGTAATGTTGGGATCCAATTGGCGCAATGAACCAGCTGCAGCATTGCGGGGATTAGCAAATACCCGCTCCCCTCGTTCTGCTTTCTGCTGATTAAGGCGTAAGAATTCAGCCTTAGGCATATAAACTTCGCCGCGAACTTCCAGACGTTCCACCGGGGAACGCAGCTTTAGAGGGATACTGCGGATAGTTTTAATGTTAGCAGTTATGTCTTCCCCCACCGTGCCGTCACCCCGGGTGGCAGCGGTGATCAAGGTACCCTTTTCGTAAACCAGGGCTACGGATACCCCGTCTATTTTCAGCTCGGTAACGTAGTCCCGCTGTTCGCTTCCCCGGGCCATGCGCCGGTCAAACTCCAGCAGATCCTGGAATGAAAACGCATTGTCCAGGCTTAATAAAGGTTGACGATGAACAATGCGATTGAACTTATCTAGGGGCTTTCCCCCTACTCTTTGGGTAGGAGAATCAGGGGTTATTAACTCGGGATGTTCTTTTTCCAGCTCCAGCAATTCTTTCATTAGTTGGTCGTATTCGCTGTCACTGATCAAAGGAGCATCTAAAACATAATAGTGGTAATCATGACTGCGTATCTGTTCCCGCAGCTCTTCTGCTCTTGCCCGTTCAGATACCACTGATTTTCCTCCTTCCAGGTTTTTTAATTAATTTTCTCCAAAGGAGCAATATCCAAACGCAGTATTTTCACACCGGCATAATCAAAATCTACGGTGGCAATATCTTCATTTTCATCTATTTCCAATACCAGCCCGTTACCAAATTTTTTATGGTAAACCCGGTTCCCTGCGGTAATGGTACCGGGAATGGTACCGGGGGTAGAAGGTATCATCATAAGGTTTTCTGGAATTTCCTTCAGAAAACGCGAAGGAGGATTGCTGCGTTCATATCCATATAAGAGCCGGGTCACCGCTCGGGTAAGGTAGAGTTGCTCCTGAGCTCTAGTGATGCCCACATAGCAAATTCGCCTTTCTTCTTCCATATCCTGCGGAGTTTCACTGCGGTAAGAGGGAAACACGCCTTCTTCCATACCGGTCATAAATACCACCGGGAACTCCAACCCCTTGGCACCATGAAAAGTCATCAGCTGCACGGCTTCACTGTAGTCCTGGTCATCAGTGTCCTGGGCTAAAGCCACTTGGGCTAAGAAATCTTCCAGGCCCTCGCCACCTTGTTCCTCAAATTCAATGGCCAAGGAGCGCAGTTCATAAAGGTTTTCAATACGCATTTCCGCATCAGCCGCTGTCCGCTGCAGTTCCTCAATATAGCCGCTGTTATGAAATACCTGATCCAGTATCTCTCGTAAAGAGGCGCCGGAATTAGCCAAATCAGCGATATAGGTTATTAATCCATAGAAATCCTGAAGAGCAGCAGAAGTTTTACGATTTATCCCGGGGATCGATTCCGGCTCCGCCAGGACCTGTAAGAGGGTTTGTCCGCTTTGTTCAGCCAATAGCTTTATTTTCTCCAGGCCTTTTTCCCCTACTCCCCGCCGGGGAACATTAATGATTCTTTCAAAACTGAGCCTGTCATCCGGGTTACAAGCTAGCCGCAGGTAAGCTATCACATCTTTGACTTCTTTGCGTTCATAGAAGCGTTTGCCACCAATGATACGGTACGGTATGTAACGGCGTACCAGAGCTTCCTCCAAAATCCTTGACTGGGCATGGGTTCGGTAAAAGACGGCAAAGTCACTGTATTTCCGGTTCTGATGAGCAACTAGCTCCTGAATAGTGTCGGCCACGAAGACAGCTTCCTGGAAGCTGTCCCCGGCACAAAAATGTACCAGCTTATCTCCTCCGGGCTTGTCAGAAAAAAGCGTTTTTTCTTCCCGCTCTGTATTAAACTGAATAACGGAATTGGCCGCCTGCAGGATGGTTTCGGTAGAACGGTAGTTCTGCTCCAGTTTTATTACTTTCACCTGGGGATAATCCTGTAAAAAGCGCTTTATATTGTAGGGCTCTGCACCACGCCAGCTGTATATGGACTGGTCAGGATCTCCCACCACGAAAATATTCTGATGACGGGAAGCCAGAAGCCTGGCCCAGCGATACTGAGCGTAATTAGTGTCCTGATATTCATCAATCAAAACGTAGCGGAACCAGTTCTGATACTTTTCCAATATATCAGGGTGTTCTTCAAAAAGCCGTATATTGAGAAGGATAAGGTCTTCAAAATCTACTACATTAAGCTGTTTTAGGCGTGTATTATACAGGTTGAATACCTGCAGGTATTTTTCCCGCTGAGCAAAAGACAGCTTCAGAGAAGAAAAATACTTTTCCGGATTGGCCAGGCTGTTTTTAGCCTGTTTTACAGCATAGTAGATATCGTCAGGACGGGTTTCGTAATCCCCCTGTTCTTTGAGCAAAGCCTTGACGATGGAACGACTATCACCTTCATCGGCAATGGTGAAATTAGATTGATAGCCCAGTCTTTGTATATCCATCCGCAGAATGCGGTAGCAAGCTGCATGAAAGGTTTGCACCCAGGCTCCTGAAAAATCGGAAATCATTTTAGAAACCCGGCTTCGCATTTCCTGGGCTGCTTTGTTGGTAAAGGTGATGGCCATTATACTGTGGTGAGGAGTTCCCTGGTCAATTAGGTAGGCAATACGATTGGTTAATACTCTGGTTTTGCCACTGCCGGCTCCTGCCAAAACCAGGCAGGGACCTTCTGTGTGCAGGACAGCTTCTTTTTGCTGTTGGTTTAACCCTTCTATAAACTGATTCATAATCTGCCGCCTTTATCTTTAGCTAATTCTATTCTAGCACATTTTTCATTGCTTTTTGCCCTTCGCGGAACAAATGTTCTGGATAGGAGGGCCAAAAGCGGGCTACTACTAAGCATACTACAACCGCCAGCAGCAGACGAAATACTAAAACAGGAAGCCATGCTGCACCAATAGCGGCAAATAATATGGTATCTTCAAAAACCGAATGGCAAATTACCAAAAACAAATTAATCATATATATGTCACGATAATCCAGAGTGCCCTCCCGGGCAGCCTGAATGATAATACCCGCACCATAGGAAATACCGAAAACAAGGCCGGCAACTAGCGGTAAGCCTGCCTCTTTCTTAAGCTTCATCCAACTGGTTAAAGGAGCCATAGCTGCCGTTAACAAACGCAGCCAATTCAAATCCTTGATAATCTCAATGAAGACCATCAGCGGGATAACAATTAGAGCAATTTGTATTACATTGATAAGACTGCCGAAAACAGCTTCCCTTAAAATCTCCAGCATAGGTGACCTCCTGCTTATAATATCAGATTAAAGAACATGCCTGATAAAAATGACAGAGTTATTCTAACCATGATTAAACCAAAGACAGGAACGCCAGTCTGCTTAGCCACTGCTGCCTCCATAGGCAGGCTATGTGCTAAAAGAAGCATTACGGACATGATAGTTATTTCTTTTATGCTCATCCCCAAGGGAAGCATGGCGCCAATGGCCGCGTAAATATTAAGAAAATAACCTAACACCAAAGGCAGAGCTGCTTCTCCAGGTAAACCAACCAGTTGCATAATTGGCACCAGGTGCTCCGATATCCAGGGAAGAGCTGGACTGTACTTTAGTATGGTTACACAAAAGAATACCGGAATAATGACCCGGGCTAATTCCCAGGTGATGGCCAAACCGTTTTTCGTGCCCCTTAATATGGTGCTCCAACCCATTGCCGTTTTCACTCTCCCCAAGTTATGTCGACCATCTAATTCTATCACAGCCCTTTTGTTTAGAGTAGGAACAACTCAGGGATTTGCGGTGAGCTGGTCTCATGTTACATTAGTATTAAGAGATAGCTTTTCTAGGAGATTACATAGATGCGTAGACAAGGTCTGGCCGCTTGGCTGCTAATAGGGATACTGGTAATTCTAGCTTGGAACACCTATAAGCATTTCGACAGATTACCACAACCATTTACGTGGGCGGATCAAGCCCAGCCTTCACCAGTAGAGGCTATTCCCGTTGAGGATCGGGTTGAGGCTGATTGGATAGTAATAGGAGCTCGAGAGGAAGTTGTAAAGGGCACCAGGTATGATGCCAGTTACCAGAGTATAAGCTATCCGGGCGGCGACGTCAGCCCGGATCGGGGCGCCTGCACCGACGTGGTGATTCGCGCCTTAAGGAGAGCTGATATCGATCTCCAGCAGCTTATTCATGAAGACATGACATATAATTTTGCCGTCTACCCACAGAAGTGGGGACTTATTAGGCCCGACCCCAATATAGACCATCGCCGGGTTCCTAACCAGATGACCTTTTTTCAGCGCCATGGCCTGTCCCTTACCTGTGAAGTAGAAGGCCATCTTGATGAATGGCAGTGGGGAGATATAGTTT
>FZPS01000032.1_pt89 | contig 72581 bp, 82 predicted proteins | sample 1817821 | NCBI WGS metagenome assembly FZPS01 (sample SAMEA104158645, study PRJEB21678) | metagenome | place: Germany | collected 2015-04-21
TATTGGTCCTTGGCATCTATAGCTTTGGTCAGCGCTTTAATCGTACTGATGTATTGATTGCGCATATCCATATACATGATGAAAGTATGCCGTGCCACCATTAACGGTACGATCAGCAGCAGGATTCCCGGTATCCCCATACTATTAAATACCGCGGCAATCAGCACCCCCAAGGGGCAGTTGGACAAATAATTGGGTACCGACCATTTAAAACTGGTTAACCACACACCCACAAAGGAAACATTTTGTGAAAAAGTTACAGCAAGCATTACTAAAGTAGTATTGATAAAGAAGAAAACAATTGTACATACCAGTATCGGAAAAATATCATAAGGCAAATTGATCCTGCCATTAACGCCGCCACTGAGCAAATAAGCATGACCTGCCAAACCTGTCGCCAGTGCCATCTGGGAAGCATTAAAAAGCATTTTATACCAAGATTCCCGAAAGTGTTTAAATGTACGTACATTTAAAGCTGTGCTTAAACTAGCCCAAGCTGCTGTAGTAGGTCCAAAAAGCATAATCAGAGCCAGATCAACCGCAAAATTGACAGAAACAGCGCTGTTACCGCGTGGTAAGGGCACATCTAATTGATCAAGCAAAATATGTAAAAGTACAAAAAAGAAAAAAGGCACGGAAAACATTTGCCGTTCCGGGACATGGTAAGATAAAAAAATGACTGCCGCTATCACTACTGTAAATGTAAAAATTTTACTGGCTAAAGGTTCTTTGCAAAAAGACAAATTTTATTCCTCCGATTTAAAAAAGGACCGACAACTTAATTTAAATCCACTTATAAGCTGCACCACCAGCAAGTAAGAGTGCCACTAAAGCAGCGAGTGCACGGAAAAATTTTGCCATGGGATTGTGTCCCCCTTTACGGTCATCTCTGCCGTGCTCCGCTAGTTAACGACAGGTAAGCCGCTTCGCTCGGGGAAAAGGATGTCGGTCCTTTTAACACTGTAATAAATTGATAGCTTAAAGCTCAAGAGGAACGCGCCTGTTGATGGCCGCCAGTGTGGCGCGCACTACGGCATCTTTATCATCATGACGAACCAAAGCGCTGCCGACCAGTGTTTCTTCACTTAAGTCGCGCAGCAGTGTCAGGACAGCAGCAACAACAGTCTGACTGCCCAGGGAAAAGTGTGCCACATCTTCAAAGATCAGGTTAACACCGGGCGCCAGAAACTGCTTAATGGCCTCCGTTGTTGCTTCGGCAAACAGGCGCAGGCCGTTGCGGCGGGAATTGATACCACTGCTGCGGCCCTGACAGGTGCGGTTCTCTGAAGCCAGCTCCACCACTGCTTCCAGCCGGCTGCCCTGCAGGGAATAGGAGATGCCTTTAAACATCAGCCGCTTTTCTTTTTCCTTAGTCAGTTTTTGACTCGGATTAAGCTGCACAATGGAAACCTTTTTATGATCCAGGTCAATACCATACTCGACCTGCATTAAAGTTTCAATATCACGCACAATCTGCTTGGCATTACGCCCGTCTTCGGCCAACACATGGATCTCGTCAATTTCTTTTTGTTCACCCAGAACAATATTCACTGCTAAAACATCACGAATGCGTCTGATGAGGTTTTCACATTCTGTGAGTTTTATTTCTTTCGGCGCCTCAGCCACCTGCTCCAACCCTCCTATCAGGAGTTCGTTCGACAAGGAAAGTTCCAGATTTTGCAATAGTTCTTTTCCTATTTCGACCTAGCCTGTGCAATTCCTGCCTCAAAAGGAAAAAAGGTCTCAGTTCTGACAAAGAATAGGCTAAACCGACTTTCTGTTATGTCTGTTCAGTGCCCTTAAGTTCTTCCACCAATGCTTGTACACCGCCTGTGACTAAAGAGTGGCCACCTAAAACCACCGGGATACTGCACTCCTGAGCAGCCCGGGTAAACTCACGCACAAAGGGATCCTGCACTTTTTCGTATTGTCCTAAATCTGAATAAAAACGGTCGGCATCTGCAGGCTCTTGACCATGATGCGCAAAAAGTACGCGATCATCAATTAAAGCGGCCGCCGCAGTTTTCGCCAAATATGTAAAAAAGCGATCAGGGCCAATTTCCTCCAGCCAAAAACCGAGCAGTGAAACTACCTCGTTGCGCTCCAAACGGCCCAATGCCTTCATGCCCCGCTCCTCGGAAAAAACACGCAGCCTGACTTTGAGGTTTTTATTCAACCGCTCTATGGCCGGCGCTCCGATACGGCCAATGAGCGCCACGTCATTATATTGTCCCTGCAGGACTGCTTTCACCTGCTGTAGTTTTTCTGTCGGTAAAGACAGCCGGTTTAAAACCCGACGCAAATTTTCCCCCCCGAAGGGAGAAGCCGCCAGCACCAGCAAATCGGTCGGTGTATCAATATCAAACTGCGTGCCTAAAGTGATCGGCAGCAGCACCTGCTCAAATTTGGCATCATAACGCAGCAGTAAGGCTAAAGCATTGTCTGTGGCTGCCGCCGGAAACTGCCGCAGCACTGCTGCCGGATTAAAGGCAATAATATCTGCCGACTGCACATTATTGGTCACAAAGCGCTTATCCTGAGCCAAAACCTGCCGGCATAACCACTGCAGTTCGGCCACAGTAATCAGGGGCACTGCGGCTCCTCCCATACAGAGCACTGTGCGGACCTGATAACGTTCAATCAGATCAATTAAGTGCCGGCCGAAGTGAAATTCTCGCGGCGGGATCTTATTTAATTCCACAATTACTTTGGGCAGGGAGGCATAAGCTTGAAATTGCGGCTGGTTTGTTGCCAGGATGATGCGTGCTACCTCCGGTACGGCCGCCAGCTTATCCAGGTTGTCCCGCAGCGCTGCATGCCGTGCCTGCAGCAGCATCTCTTCTACGGGACTTTTTGCCTCATTACCCTCAAAAATTAACACATCTACCATCACTACACCAGCCTTTACCTGATATTTTGCGCAGTAAACAACTGACCAAGCAGGGAAGCTCTGCCTTTTCCCTAAGCCGAGGAAAAAGCCGGCAGGAGCCGACTTTCTCAAGGTTAGATAAGATTATCATACTGTAGAATTAAACAGAGCGCAAGTTGGAATAAACCCAAATATTATTTTAAAGCCGGTTCAATCAAGCCGTATTTTCCGTCACGGCGACGGTAAACAACATTAATTTCATCATTATTTTCCGCATTTACAAACACAAAGAAGTCATGTCCCAGCAGATTCATCTGCAGAATCGCTTCTTCTACGGGCATTGGCTTGACTACAAAGCGCTTAGTTTTCACCACTAACAGGTCTTCTTCTTCCTCAACGGCAGGCAAATCATGCATCGCCTTCAGACTGCCACCTTGACGCGCTTTGCGGTTAATTCTGGTTTTATATTTGGCAATCTGTCGCTCAAGTTTATCGACCACCTGATCAATGGAAGCATACATGTCACCGGTTGCCACTTCTGCCCGCAGGATCATGCCGTTGATTAAAACAGTTACTTCTATCTTATGCATACCGCGCTCCACCGAAAGTGCCGCTTGAGCCTCGGTTTCATAAGCAAAATACTTGTCAATCTTACTGATCTTCCTTTCGGCATAATCCTTGAGGGCTTCTGTAACCTCAATGTTTTTACCGCGCACGATCAGTTTCATTAATCATCAGCTCCTTCTCGCTTTCTTAAAATACGTCGTACCTTCTTCCCTTCTTCGATCCGGTGTCTCATTTTTTCCTGCGGGCCCGCCTGCAGGAGCCCTTAAATATATATATATTTCCTTTTTGCCGCTTTAAAATCCTTCCCTGCAAAAATTAACAAAAAATAATATCATTTATGAAACCGGTCGGGAGCTTGCCGCTCAAGCTGTCAGCGCAAAATAAAAAACGCAGACTTAAAAAGTCTACGTTTTTTAACTGGCAATATGTTAAACAATCCAAAACGATTATTTTTTTACAACATTTGCCGCCTGCGGGCCACGGGTACCTTCAACAATATCAAACTCTACTTCTTCACCTTCAGATAAAGTTTTAAAGCCTTCTTGTTGGATGGCGGAGTAGTGAACGAATACATCTTCACCGTCTTCGCGCTCAATAAACCCATACCCTTTTTCCTGGTTAAACCATTTTACTTTACCGTGCACTTACATTCCTCCTGCATTTAATCGAACTATGTTATGCTAAGGCATCAACATAGCCTTAAACTATCACATCTCACGACCAAAGTCAACTGCCAGCAGCAATCTGCCGCAGATTTTATGAATGCGCAATAACTGCCAGATAGACTTCTTTCACCCCGGCCTGCAGCAGCACTTCAGCCGCAAAATGGGCTGTCGCTCCCGTTGTTAACAAATCATCTACCAGCAGCACCCGGGCAGGCAGCCCGGACTGCCGGTTAAAAGCAAAGGCGGCAGCTACATTCTGCCAGCGCTGGGCGGCGCTTAAAGTTGTCTGGCTTACTGTAGGCTGCCGGCGTACCAGCAGTTTCAGCACCGGCAGGCCTAACTCTTTTCCCAGCACCTGCGCTAACAGCAGTGCCTGATCATAACCGCGCTCGCGCAATTTTTGCGGGTGTAAAGGAATGGGTACCACCGCCGCTAAATCCGGCCAGCCGCATTTTCTGATTTGTCTGGCCATCAGCTGACCAAAAGGTACGGCCAGTTCACTTTTCCCGCCATATTTAAAGCGTAAAATCGCTTTCCTTAACTCTCCCCGGAAAAGACTTACTGCACAGGCCGCATAAAAGGCATAACTATGCTCGCTGCAGAGAGGACAATAACCTTCACCTGTGGCAGCCAGCGGATAACCACAGTAGCTGCAGCATTCATCCGGATTTAAAACTGTCTGCTCACAGCTGCGGCACAGCAAATTAGGCAGCTGTTCATCATCCAGCAGCACACGACAAAAAGCACAGCGCCTGGGGAACAGCAAATCTAACAGTGGTGCCAGCCACTTCACTTCTTTCCTCCCGGTTAGCGATAATTCATCAGCCTTGTCGCCAACCCTGAATAGCGAGTTGCCACTTTGTTATTGCGCACCGCTATGCCTAAAGCTTTTTTGGTACCGATCAGTACCACCAGTTCCTTCGCCCTGGTAATAGCGGTATAAAGCAGATTTTTTTGCAGGAGAATGTAGTGCTGTGTCACCACGGGCAGCACCACAATAGGGTACTCACTGCCCTGACTTTTATGCACCGAAGTAGCATAAGCGAGGACTAATTCCTCCAATTCCGCCTGTTCATAGAAAACTTCCCGTGCCCCGCCCACATCGGGATACATAACCATCATTTCTCCGTCATCAGTGTTGATATAAGTAATGCGCCCCACATCACCATTAAAAACTTCCTTTTGATAATTGTTGCGAATTTGCATTACTTTATCACCCAGACGGAAAGTGGTGTGACCCAACTTCAGTTCCGGCTTGTGGGGAGCGGGCGGATTTAATGTTGCCTGCAGCTGTATATTTAACTGCTCCACCCCTAAACGATGGCGGCGCATGGGACTTAAAACCTGAATATCGTCAATAGGGTCACGGTTTTTATAGCGCGGCAGGCGGACACTGCATAACTGCAGAATCTGCTGCAAAATAATGTCCGGATCTGCTTCCTGGATAAAAAAGAAATCACTGCTGCCGTTTAACAGCGGCAGCTGTCCCTCATTAACTCTGTGGGCATTAGTGACAATCATACTGTCTTCAGCCTGCCGGAAAATTTGCCTGAGGCGTACCACAGGGATTACAGCGGAAGTAATCAGATCCCGCAGTACATTGCCCGGCCCGACAGAGGGCAGCTGATCCATATCACCGACCAGAATTAATTTACAGCCCTCCGGAATTGCTTTCAGCAAATAATAAAAAAGCGGCAGATCGACCATGGAAGCTTCATCAATAATAACGGCATGGGCCTGCAGCGGGCGCTCTTCATGACGCTGAAAAGCAAAACCCGGCCCCTCTCCTTCCGTCTGCGCGTACTCCAGCAGACGATGGATAGTTTTTGCTTCCAAGCCCGTTGCTTCTGTCATCCGCTTGGCTGCGCGCCCGGTGGGCGCCGCCAGCATAACTTCCAGGCCGTTGCGGTGAAACAAGGTAATTAAGGCACGAATGGTAGTTGTCTTACCGGTACCCGGTCCGCCTGTGATCACCAGCAGCCCTGCCTCCACAGCCTGCTGTACTGCCTGCTGCTGGGCCGGAGCCAAAGTCAAACCGTCCGCGGCCAGAGCTGCCGGCTCTACCGCCTGCAGCAGCGACCGGCTGTCAGCAAGCTCCAGCAGCCGTGCCGCCACATAACATTCAGCCTGATAAAGCGCCGTCAGGTACACGGCTGTTATTTCCTCCAGCTGCTCCAGAACAAGCCGCCTGTGTTCTGCCAAATACTCTATTTCTTCTTTGACCATTTCTGTCGTCACCGTTTCCGTCTTGGAGACTAAGGCAGCTGCTACCTGCTGACATAATTCCTCCAGCGGCAGAAACACATGGCCCTGCTCCTGTGCCTGCATCAGCTGAAACAAAATGGCCGCTCTGAGACGATGGGGTGAATTGGGCGCTAGGCCCATTTCCAGCGCAATTTTGTCGGCAGTTTTAAAACCGATCCCAAAAACCTCACTGGCCAGACGATAGGGGTTTTCACTGACTATGGCCACCGTATCATCGCCATAGCGGCGATAGATACGTGCCGCATAGCCGACACTGACACCATAACTTTGCAGGAAAGTCATGACTTTGATAATCTGCTGTCTTTCCTGCAGGCTTTCCGCAATGACAGCTGCCTTTTTTTCACCGATTCCCGGAATCTCACACAGCCGCTCCGGCTCCCCGGCAATAATGTCCAGCGCTTCTAAACCAAAATGTTCCACTATCTTCTCTGCAGTGGCAGGACCTACACCTTTAATCAGGCCGGAAGCCAAAAAATTGCGAATGCCCTTTTCATTATGGGGAGCTTGTGTCTCATAGCGATAAACCTTAAACTGGCGGCCATAATCGCGATGGACAGTCCATTCACCCTGCAGCACCAGTCTTTCCCCCACACTAAGGCGCGGCAGATTGCCAATAATGGCATGCAGCTGCTCATCATCACTGCGCAGTCTGGCTACCATGAACAGAGTATCTTCATTATAATATGTAATTCTTTCTAAAGTACCTTCCAAGCTCTCCATAACTTTCCCTCCGCCTGTCTCTATTCCACACTGCCTGCTTGTTTCCTCCTTGCTGCCTGCTGATCCGGCCAGACACCTGCCGCCAACAGCATCCGCTCCCTGAGCCGCTTACAGAATAAAATTGCCGGCGGCGGCCCTTACTATGTACGGGAGGCATGCCTCCCGTTTAGTGCCGCTGCACTTTTATTCATAGGTGGCCAGATCTTCACTGTCACGTGATACCAGCCTTGCCCTTACTTTCTGCACTAAAGCGCCCCCGGTACTTTGAAAGATATTTTTACTTAACACCAGATCCATAACAGTGGTAATTTCTGTTTCCGTTACATCGGCACGAGGGTTAGGAATGCTGATGGTAAAAAGACGCCCGTCTTCATTTCTGAAGATGAGTTGTAAAGTGGTCTCCATCATTTCACCTCCCCTCTAGTTTTTTCTCTTCTTTATTCATTAATCAGTTCACCGTCTTCTAAACGGCGCAGGGCGGCAACAGTTAGGCTTTGCAGTGACATTAAAGCGGAAAAAACTTCATAAAAGTCTTCATTGGTTGTTGTCGGCAGAATACGACCATAGGTGCGGCTGATGAAGATTGGATTACCCTCATTGTCAACTCCGCTCTGCAGCCTGACCTGACAGCGGCTGTAGTTTGGTTCCAATACTACGGCCATTACTTTCACCTCCCGGCCTTAAACTGTTTTGATTATAACTGCCGGCCGCGGCAGCTGACAAATGCCGACTTTGGCAGCAAAATCTGCCCACTTTCTGCAGTAACTGCTGAAAGCTGCAGCGCCAAGCCCCTTTTTTGCGCAAACTCTTTAAATATAAAAAAAAACAGAGCGTGCTTGTCCACACTGCTCTGTTTCGCTCTTACTCTTAGAGGCCGGCTTCACTTCTTAATAACTCTGCTTTATCGGTCTGCTCCCAAGGCAAATCTAAATCGGTGCGGCCAAAATGGCCATAAGCCGCTACCTGCTGGTAAATGGGCCGCCGCAGCTGCAGGTCGTTAATAATGGCTCCCGGGCGCAGATCAAAATGCCGGTTAACTAAGGCTTCAATTTTCTCCTCCGCAATTTTGGCCGTACCAAAGGTTTCCACCAACAGGGACACGGGGCGGGCCACACCAATAGCATAGGCCAACTGGACTTCACATTTGTCGGCTAAACCGGCGGCTACCACGTTCTTGGCCACATAGCGGGCGGCATAAGCACCGGACCGGTCAACTTTTGTCGGATCTTTACCCGAAAAAGCACCACCGCCGTGACGGGCATAACCACCGTAAGTATCCACGATAATTTTCCGGCCTGTTAAACCGGCATCACCCTGGGGACCGCCCACCACAAAACGGCCGGTAGGATTGACATAAATGTTTGTTTCCGCTGACAGGTAAGACACCGGAATGACTTCCCGAATCACAGTCTCGATAATATCGTCCTTAATCCTTTCCAGCGCCACATCTTCCCGATGTTGGGCAGCAATGACCACAGTTTTTATTCCCACAGGCCTGCCGTCTACATACTGAACAGTCACTTGTGTTTTACCGTCCGGACGCAAATAAGGCAGCACCTTCTGCTTACGCACTTCTGCCAGGCGCCGTGCCAGCTGATGCGCCATGGCAATGGGCAGCGGCATCAATTCAGGAGTTTCATTGCAGGCATAACCAAACATCATACCCTGATCACCGGCGCCAATCAGCTCAAGCTCGGTCTCGCCGGCGCTCATTTTGGCTTCATAGCTTTGATTAACACCCTGGGCAATATCGCTGGACTGTTCATCAATGGAAGTCAGCACGGCACAGGTATCACCGTCAAAGCCATATTTAGCGCGCGTATAGCCAATCCCTTTAACCGTTTCTCGCACAATTTTAGGGATATCAACATAACAGTTGGTTGTAATCTCCCCGGCTACCAGGACTAAACCGGTAGTGACGGAAGTTTCCGCCGCCACGCGTGCCATGGGGTCCTGACTTAAAATCGCATCTAAAATGGCATCAGATATTTGATCAGAAACTTTATCCGGATGTCCTTCCGTGACAGACTCGGAAGTAAAAAGAAAATTCTTGCCCATCTCGACAACGCCTCCTCTGCATAGGTTTACACAATTACCCCCAACTTAAACGGTTTATGATGCTAAGAAAGCGAAAGAAAAAACCCCTTTCGGATGCAAGAGGTTTCTTTGTGGGAGTAACCTCTCTTATCTGCCAGGCCGGCAGCCTGCTGGAATTAGCACCGCTGACAAAAATGTCCGGTTGCCGGGCTTCATCGGGCCAGTCCCTCCGCCGCTCTTGATAAGAGTATCCAGTTTTATTGTACCGGAAGAGAAAGTATGATAGTTTTCTCTGCTGCAACAATCATAATCATAACGAGTTATTAAGCATTTGTCAAACTAATTTTCCAGCAGCAGAGCCCTCATCTCTGCCAATTCCTTGGCGATCTGCTGCAGCTGCTGCGCAGCATCTTCATCTAGTATGGCCAGTTCCAGGCGCCTACTATAATCATGCTGAAACTCCTGCCACAATTTTTGTACCTCCCAGGCCTGCAGCCCCGGGAAACATTTTGCTGTACGTTTCTCCGGCGCCGCCTGCGGCAGCAGCTCAACCGTCTCTAAATAATTGGGAATATAGGCATTAATGTTCAGCTCCTGCTCAATGGCGGCAGCATACTGCGGCAGCACATCTTCTTCCCCGTGCACCAAAAATACCTGCCTCGGCTTCCGGAGGAGTTTACTTAACCAGCGCAGCAGCTCTGTACGATCAGCATGAGCAGAAAAGCCGTCCACGCTGACTACACGTGCATTAACTTTAATTTCCTCACCGAAAATCTTCACGATTCTGGCACCGTCACGAATACGCCGACCTAAAGTTCCTTCTGCCTGGTAACCGACAAACAGCACCGTAGATTCCGGGCGCCATAAATTATGCTTCAGGTGATGTTTAATCCGCCCGGCATCAGCCATACCGCTGGCAGAAATGATCAGCGAACCGCCGGGACTGTTATTAATTTGCTTTGATTCCTCAGCTGTTTTCGTAAAAATAACTTCCGGGAACATGAAGGGGTCCTGGCCGCTGTGCAGCAGTTCCCGCATCTCCACATCATAACATTCAGGGTGGCGGGAAAAAATTTCCGTGGCAGAAATGGCTAAGGGACTGTCGATATAAATAGGCAAATTGGGAATTAAATTATCGCGCATCAGGCGGCTTAATAAATACAGTACCTCCTGGGTACGGCCTACGGCAAAGGAGGGAATGACAATATTGCCGCGGCGCCCCACAGTCTGTTTAATCACCTGCTCCAGAATTTCTTCCTTCTGCTTTGCTCTTTCATGCAGCCGAGTACCGTAGGTACTTTCAATAATCACATAATCGGCTTCTTCCAGCACATCAGGATCGCGGATAATGGGCTGATCAGATTTACCTAAATCGCCTGTATACACAACTTTTTCTGTGCGCTCTGCCCCTACAATGGTCAGTTCCGTTATGGCAGAACCCAGGATGTGCCCTGAATTATAAAAAGTAAGCGCCATACGCTCGCTCAACCAGAACCTTTGATAATAATCTACCGGCAGAAAGTAGGCCAGTGCCCTCAGGGCATCCTCCACCGTATATAAAGGTTCCACCGGGGGACGGCCGGCACGCAGATTTTTCCTGTTCTGCCATTCAGCCTCCATTTCCTGAATATGGCCGCTGTCAGGCAGCATAATGCTGACCAAATCAATGGTAGCCGGCGTAGCCAGGATTTTACCGCGAAAACCTTCTTTTACTAAACGGGGGATCAGACCGGAATGATCGATATGCGCATGCGAAAGAATAACATAATCAATTTCGGCAGGGTTATACGGAAATTCATTACTATTGCGGGCCCGTAAATGCTTGCTGCCCTGAAACATACCACAATCCAACAGTATCTTCTGTCCTGCCGCTTCCAGCAGAAATGAAGAGCCGGTAACGGTTTGGGCGCCACCACAAAATGTCAGTTTCATATAGTTCCTCCGGTTTTTCGTCTGATTATGATTTTTTCTTTAATAATTCGCTTTTTCTCCGGTTTTTCCTTTCTCTATACTATATCAAAACAGGCACACGCTGTGCCAGTGTTAATCCCTTTTTATCAACCTGACAGCGATAAGCATAAAGCTCCACGCCGGCAGCTGCCGCCTGCCGCAGAGCCTGGGCAAAAGGCGGATCGGTACGCCCGTTAGGAGCAAAATAATCTGCGTCATGACGCTGTATAATAAAGATTACAGCACAGCGGCAGCCCTCCTGCCGCAGCCCGGCCAAATGTAACAAATGACGCCGTCCCCGCTCCGTAGGGGCATCAGGGAATAAACCCAGCTTCTCTTCCACCAGCGTTACCGACTTTACTTCCACATAAACTGCCTGGCCGGCTTCTGTCAGCAGGAAATCAAAACGGCCGCCGCGGTAAACCGGCTCACTGCGGACAAAGTCACACTGCGCAAAGGGAGGCAGGGCCTGGGCCTGCAGCAGCTGTTTAATTAATTTATTCGGCAGTTGGGCATCAATGGATACCCAGGTCTGCCCGTAGCGGACTACCCGTAAACTATAAGCAGTTTTGCGCCGGGTGGACTGACTGCGCTCCAGGAGAACGGCAGCATCCGGTACCAGCAGTTCTGCCAAACGTCCGGACGTAGCAATATGAGCTTCCACCCTTTCTCCCTCTAAATCCACTAAGGCTACAAAACGGTTCAATCGTTTCACAAACCTGCCTGTTTGCATAGGTTGAAAAGGAACATGTAAGATCACGTCAGAATACCTGCACTTTCATTATCATTATCTGGGGGGACGCCATGACTCTACTTGATCTGCTTGATCTCAGCGGCACCTTTTTCTTTGCCCTCTCCGGGGCCATGATGGCCATCAGAAAAAAGATGGACCTCTTAGGCATTATTGTGCTGGGCACTGTCACCGCCATTGGCGGCGGCACCCTGCGCGAAATCCTGCTGGGCCGCTTTCCGCCCTTTGTCTTTCAGCAGGATCAATATCTTTATACTGCTCTCTGTGCCTCACTGGCCGCTTTCATTTTTGTCGAGCAGCTGACCCGCATCAACTCCATCGTACTGCTGGCTGATGCTCTAGGTCTGGGCACCTTTGTCACCATCGGGATCTCCCAGGCACTGGAGGCTGACGTTACTCCTACCGGTGCCGTCATTCTGGGAGCCATTACAGCGGTGGCCGGCGGCATCATGCGCGATCTCCTGGCCCAGGAAATACCTTATGTCCTCACCCGGGATTTCTACGCGATTACCTGCATCTGCGGCGGAGTCATCTTCATCCTGCTGGAAAAACAAGGCTTGCCCCGCCGGCTGACCATGTCCATCGTCACCGCTGTCGTTGTCCTGCTGCGGCTGTTAGCAATTCGCTATAACTGGCGCCTGCCCCGGCCCCGCTGAAGATCCGATAAAAAAACCCCTGACCGGCAGGGGTTTTAATTTATAGGGCAAGTTTCTGCAGGATAGCATTTGCCGCCTGCACCGAAGGGGCGTCATCAGGCAGTTCCAGCAAGGCCTGCCCCCGGACATCATATTCAGCAATCATGGGATCCAGGGGGATGGTGCCCAGGAAGTCCAGACCTGTTTTCTCAATTTCCGGCTGCAGCAATTCCAGTTCATTACCGGTAACTTTAGTCACAATCAAGTACTTTTCCTTAATATCTAATTTTACTGCTTCCGCAATCTCGCGTACGCGGGCGGCAGAACGAATGCTGCGGGCAGCAGCGTCACTGACAACAATCAACATATCCACGGCAGAAATAATGCGACGGCTTAAATGTTCTAAGCCCGCCTCATTATCTACCAAAACATAATCATAGTTAGTACGTAGTTTTTCCAGATGTTTACGCAGTAAATCATTAGGGTAGCAGTAACAGCCTGAACCCTGCGGGTTACCCATTACCAGCAGATCATAATTATTTGTTTCCGCCAAGGCTGCCGACAGTTTAAATTCAATAAACATTTCCTTAGACATGCCGGTGGGAACGGCATTAGGCTTTTTAGTATCCTCCAAAATCTGAGAAATTGTATTTTCCACCTCTAACCCCAATGCTTCATTTAAATTGGCGTTAGGGTCAGCATCCACCGCTAAAATAGGTTTACCCTGTTTGTTTTTCAGTAAATAGCGCAGCATCAGTGCTGTAAAGGTAGTTTTACCTACTCCACCTTTACCGGCAATAGCAATTTGTTTCATTGCTTTCCCTCCCTTTCTGGTTTAAGTGATAATTTTTTGCCGCATTACCTGCTCTAAATCTAACAGCGTGTTGCAGGGGTACATACGTACCAGCTCCTGAAAGGCCTTGACTGAGCTGTGATCCTGCCATTCTGCCGCCGGCAGAGTATTCAACCAGACTACATCTTTTACCATTCTCTTAATTTCTGCTAATTCCTGCACAGCTTGTGTCACTTTCATTGTTTTCGTGTCGCTGACAATCAGCAGGTAAGTTTGGCCGGTCAGCAGATGCGGATACTTGGTACGCAGTGACTGCAGAGCCGTCGCCAGCTCGGTACCCCGTCCCCACTCCTGTGAACGATTCATGATCTCAACCATGGTTTCGGCAAAATCGCCGCCGTACTGAAAATAATCGGTTACACGCTCCAGATCTTCGGCAAAGACAAAACCTTCAATACTGCTGACTACACTGTGCATACTGTAGATAAACTGCAGAACAAAACTGGCATAACGGGCCATGGATCCGGAGACATCGCACAGTAATAATAACTGCGGCTTTTGCTGCCGGTGGCTGCGGTAGCGCAGTTTGAACAAGCTGCCGCCATAACGCATATTATGCCGGATTGTTTTGCGCACATCAAGCTGCTGCCGCCGCTGACCCTGACGGTAACGTCTTTCAATCTTTGTCACCAGCTGCCGCGCCAACTTTTGCAGTAATGCCCGCGCCTGCGGCAGGTCTTTTTCCGCAATGTTGCGCATATCTTCTGTCAGCAGGGCGTCGGCTGCCGCCTCCGGCTGCTCCTCCATGGAGGACAGTAAGGCATTAAGCTCCTCATCATCAGTCAGCGGTATAAGCAGCTGATCCAGTTCATTGCGCAAACTTTTCCGCCAAAAAGCAAGGGAACCTCTCAGCATGCTTTCCAGCACGGGGCGGAAATTGCTTTCCACCCGCTTGCCCTCAGCCGTGCGCTGAATATACTCACGCATCCTTTGCTGGGCGCTAGGCGGAATGCTGGCATAAATAAATTTTTCTTCATCTGACAAAGCCAGCGGCGCGCCATGAAACTGCAGATCTTCCGCTGCCTGTGCTAACATTTCCTGCTGCTGCGCCACCTTTTCCGCATACTCCTGCTCCAGTGCTGCCCGCGCTTCCGGTGAAGCAAAGAAACGCGCAAAAGCCTGAGCAAAAACTGCCTGCTCCGCCGGTCGTTTAACCAGCGCGGCCTGCAGCGCAGTACGTACGGCTTCCCGCTCCGCCAGGTCTACTTCCTGCAGCGCCTGCAGCGCGTCAATCACTTCACTGATACCGATGCGCAGTCCCATCAGACGGAGCAGATGAACAAAGCGCACCAAATTTACCTCTAAACGGTTAGTCATCTTTTTTCATCCTGACTTGCCATCACTAAACGACGGGCTCCCACCTGTTCAGTAAAAACATCCTGATCTGCTTTCCGTTTCAAGAGCAGATTAAGCGTCTGGTTAACAGTCGTTTCATCCAGGCTGTCTTTGCCTAAAGTCAGCAGCGCCCGCGCCCAATCCAGAGTTTCGGCAATGGACGGTTTCTTGCGGATTGACTGCTGCTCCCGGATCTGTGCCACGGCACGGGCCAGCTGCCAAGCCAGCTTTTCACTTATGTCCGGAATGCGCGCCCTGATGATTTCCACCTCGCGCTCCACCGCCGGATAGGTTAAGTAGAGATAGAGGCAGCGCCGCTTGAGTCCGTCGGACAGCTCCCGCTCATTATTACTTGTCAGCAGCACGATGGGAATCTGCCGCGCCTTTAATGTGCCCAGTTCAGGTACCGATACCTGAAAATCGGAAAGCACTTCAAATAAAAAAGCTTCAAATTCCTCATCGGCTTTATCTACTTCGTCAATCAGCAGCACCACTTTTTCTTCCGCCTGAATAGCCTGCAGTAAGGGGCGGGCTAAAAGATAGTCCGGCGCAAAAATATCTTCTTCCAATTCAGCGGGACAGCCTGCATCTTTGGACAGCTGAATCTTCAATAACTGCTTCTGGTAATTCCACTCATACAATGCCTTATTTTCATCCAGCCCTTCATAACACTGCAGACGAATTAAGGTGGTCTGGAAAATACGGGCCAGCACTTTGGCCAACTCCGTTTTTCCCACACCCGGTTCACCTTCAATGAGCAGGGGCTTTTGCAGTTTTAAAGCTAAATATACTGTCAGCAGGACCTCTTCATCAGTAATATATCCGTCCTCCCGAAACGCTCTACGTAAATTTGCCAGTGTTATCTCCACATTTTTCTCTCCCTACAGTTTCTGTTATCATTATAGCTTCGCTTCTACAGTTTGTGTATGATCTAGATCACACCATTAAGCTTTAGCTTTGCTGTCAAGATAGGCTACGGCGCTCAGCGCGGCAACCTGTCCCTGCCCTACCGCTTTTGCCACTTGGTAGGGTCTGCCCACCACATCACCGCAGGCAAAGACGCCCGGAATATTAGTAGCCATTTGTAAATCGACCTTGATATGCTTGTCCTCTAATTCCAGACCGGGAATTATTTGCGTTAAAGGATACTGCTCTTTTAATAAAAATACCCCGTCTACCTTAAGCTTACTGCCATCAGTCAGCTCCAGCTCTTCCAGCATGGCAGAACCGGTTAACTGTCTAATCTTCTGACCTGCCAGCAGCTCAACATTTGCCGGCAGCTGCAGGGTAGATTCATACTGAGGCAGAAAATATACTTTAGCCGCTATTTCAGTTAATAATTTTACTTCATCTTCATGTTCTGCGCTGTCACTGCTGACGGCAACAGTCTTATCCCGGAAAAACATGGCATCACAGGTGGCACAGTAAGAAACACCCCTGCCCAAATAGTTATCTTCTCCCGGCAGCCTTTTGCCGGCCGCCACACCGGTGGCGATAATTACCGTTTTTGCTTCCACCACCTCATCGCGCAGCTGCAGCTGAAAACTATCTCCCAGGGGATAAACGGCAGTAATACTGTGATGTTTTACTTCAATTCCGGCTGACTGAGCATGTTTTAAAAACTGCTGCAGCAGCTCTTCACCGGAGAGATTATAGAAGCCGAGATAATTATTTACCTGATGCGCTTTATGCAGTGACTGACTGCAAATTCTCGGTCCTACCAATAACAGTGTCCGGTTACGTGCCTGCACATTGATGGCTGCTGAAAGGCCTGCCGGGCCGCAGCCAATAATTGCCACATCAACTTTTTGCATCACGATGCCTCCTTCTCAGTCCACAGATTTAGCTTACCAAACTCTTTTCACCTTTATCAGGAAAGTCTTTCCCTTTGTCAGGCTCAGGCGGCTTAACTTTAAAATCTTTGTCAGATATGGTACAATGTGGTGCATAATACTAAATGAGGAGGGATACGATGCCCACCATTCGTTATTTAGGTCATGCCTGTTTTCTGGTACAGGGCCAAGAACATACTTTACTGTTTGACCCCTATCTCACCGATAATCCCCAGGCAGCTGTGACTGCTGACCAAGTTAAGCCGGACTATATCCTCGTCTCCCATGGTCATTATGATCACCTTGGTGATACTTACGCCATTGCTGAGCGCACCGGTGCCACCATCATTACCACCATGGATTTAGCCAAAGAATGCGAAAAGCGCGGTCTGCAGGCTCATGCCATGAATGTTGGCTGCAAACATCACTTTCCCTTTGGCCATGTCCGTACCACCCAGGCTTTACACCATGCCGGTCTTGTCGGCGGTGAAGCCTGCGGTTTTATCGTCAGGATTGACGGCTTCACGCTCTATTTTGCCGGGGACACCAGCCTTTTCGGCGATTTTAAACTGTACGGTATCATTGAGCGTCCCGACCTGCTGTTAGTGCCCATTGGCGGTTACTACACCATGGATATTGATGATGCTGTTTATGCCGCCAAACTGGTTGGCGCCAAAACAGTTATACCCTTCCATTATAATACTTGGCCCATCATCGAGGCAGATCCTGCCGACTTTGCAGAAAAAATCAGCAAAAATACCTCCGGGCACTGCATCATTCTGCAGCCCGGTGACAGCTGTGAACTACCCTAGAGAAACTGCCGGCCTGAAGGTAAAAGGCTGACCTAAAGTCCATTTTAGGTCAGCCTCCTTATTTCGTCTTAATTGTCAATTTCTTCGATTTCTTCATCAAGTTCCATGATTTTAGCCAGGATTTCCACTTTATCTTCTCCTGTAGCTAACATGTAATCACGTAACAGGCTATCGCGAACCTCGTTCAGGTTGTAAGCATACGTAGACATATGTTCCCCTCCTTTTACTTCTTCCCATAATTTTCCCTATTCTATCTAGAGTTATTCATCAGAAAATTGTCTGCCTTTTACGGTACAGAGCTTCTGCTTTACACTAGCCGAGATTGTACATGTATATACATGTACTTAAAGTCTTAACAGTTACAATTTTAGCATAGGTGTATTAATTTGTCCAGCGCAATTTTTAAAAAAATGCAGATTGTTCAGCCTCTTCATTTTTTGTTAATAATTTAATAATTAACCCTGCCGCCTAAGACAATAATTTAGGCACAGCGGCAATAAAACACACTTGTCACTGATAATTCTTTATTTGACAGAATATTATGAGTTGGAGGAATTCGAGGAAGATTGTATAATTATAATGTAAACATAATAATTTGTAAAGGAGGGAATTCTTACACAATTATTAAATCATAACAGCAGGGCAGGAGACACCTTAAATTCTTGTAAAGGAGAGATCCAGCAATGACAACAACATTAACACCAAAGGAAAACTATCTACGTCTAGCCAAAGGGGAGCTGCCGCAAAGTGTGCCGTTTTTTAACATGGGGATGCCGATGCGGGCAGGGGAAATGACCACCGCCATGATCGGACCCAGCATTTTCATGCCTACCCACATGGGGCCGGAAGGCGGCAAAGATCCATGGGGTGTATCTTATGTAGCCAATGAAGAAACCGGCTATGCCGCGATTCCTGAACCTAACAATTTCCTGCTTGAGGATGTTACCAAGTGGCATGAAGTTATTAAGCGGCCGGAATTGCCGGAAAGAATTGACTGGGAAAACATGGCAAAAAAAGATTACGAAAACGCGAAAATTGACCGCTCAAAAACTGCCGTCATGGCAGGATGCATGCTTATGCCCTTCCAGCAGTTAATTGCCTTTATGGGCTTTACGGAAGGCTTAATTGCCATGCATGAAGAGCCGGAAGCAGTAAAAGAGCTGCTGCACTATATGGCTGATTTTTATGTGCCGATTATCGAAAAAACTATAGAATATTATCAGCCCGATATTTTCTACATTTTAGATGATACAGCCGCCAAATTAAATCCCTTTATCTCGGTAGCAATGTATCGTGATATCTTAATGCCGGTTTATATGAAGCTAACCCAGGCTGCCCGGGACAGAGGCTTACCCATCCAGTTCCATAACTGTGGACGCTGTGAAGATTTCTATGACGATATGCTCAAACTGGGCGTTGTTTACACAGATCCGGCACAAACGACTAACGACCTGCTGGCCGCCAAGGAAAAATACGGTACCAAACTAGTCTTTTGCGGCGGCTGGGACTGGGATCTGCCCGAACATGCGCCGCAGGTTACGGAAGAAGCTGTGCGGCAGTCTGTCAGGGATGCCATTGACAAATACGCGCCGGGCGGCAGTTACGCCTTCGCCGGCGGTGTCTTAGGCAGATATGGCGACGACAGGGCAAAAGAAATTAACCGCTGGGTACAGGAAGAAGTTCTCAGCTACGGTAAAAACTATTATGACAAATAAGGCCTGACCGGTAGATATAAAAACCACGGGGAACAGTCCCCGTGGTAACTTTTTTTTGGAGCTGGTGAGGGGATTTGAACCCCTGACCTATTGATTACGAATCAATTGCGCTACCGCTGCGCCACACCAGCCCATGCTTAATACCGGAATGCTTAATTATTATAGTCTAAAAAAACGCCAAAATCAAGGGTTAATTGCTGCCAACAAGCCTGCACTCCCCCCAGAGCGCCAGCTTGTCATCCTTGATTAAAAGCACACCGCTGACACCGGGAATTTGGCGGGCCCAGGCCAAAGCCGCCTCCAAATCGGCTGCTGTCTGCACCCGGTTGCCAGCCGCCGTTGCTGCCGCATCGGCCAGAATGGCGGAAGGAGCAATAATCATCGCCGCATCGGCCCGCCCCAGACTTAAAGACGGACCAACCGTTCCGGAGGAGGTGCAAACTCCAAAAGCATGACCCTGGGGCGCAATGGCGACAGCCAGACGATTGCTCAGGGGTGAAGCACCGGCATAGACCCCCACCTTTACGGCATCCCTTACCGAAAAATAAATGTCTCCGCCGTTTTCCACAATCACCTGCTGCACCCGGGGCTGCAGATCACGTCCCACATATTCGGCAATGGCGCCGGCTACCGCGGCCATGGGCCCCACACCGGCCAGATTGCCGGCGCGGACCATATCCAAAACCAGCGCCGGCGCCGGTCCGGACAGCAGATAGGGCTGCAAAGTGGTACGAAATACCGGGTCTGCGGCAATAAAATCCTCTAACAAAGTGCGATAATAAAGCACCCGCTGCTCTACAAACCGCTCCAACTGCGGACAGTAGCTGGCTTCATCCACCGCTACGTACATATCCGTTTCTTTGATGCGGCAGGTAAAAGCTTTAAAGCCCGCCCGCCGCATTAGCTGCCGATACTGCCGCCGTGAACCGTCCATCTTACTCACCGGCCAAATATAAAGCTTCTACCGCCCGGGCCGGACAAGCCTTCAAACAGCGCTCACAAACGACACATTTCTCACTGCAGAAAGCTACTGTCATTTCCGGACGCTGCATCCAGAGCGCGTTGCTGGGGCAGATCACGGTACAGGCGCCGCACTGGGTGCAGCGCTCTTCAACCCAGATAATCTGCTGCTCCAGGGGCGAAACTTCGACACCACGGGACTGCAGAAACTGCAGCGCCGTTGCGAATTCCTCCGGCGCCGCCGTCAGCTCCACCACCATGCTGCCTTCTTTCCGGGGATTAATGTTTGCTTTTAGAATGTTGGCCACCACATTATATTCTTTCGCCAAAATATAAATGAAGGGCTGCTCCACCACAGCTGCCGGGAAACGAAGAACTAATTTCTGTTTCATCTGTTGGGCCTCCTTTTTGCACCGTCTATTCGGCTTTGACGGTAGGCAGTGCTGCCACCGGTTCCGTTAAAGTAAATTCACCTTTGACAATCCACTGTTTCAGAGTTTCGGCAATCTCCCGCGCCCGCGGATAACTGGATAAAGGCGCAGTGGGTACTTCCTTCCCCTGGACCACAATGACGCCTGATTTCAGTTCAGCATAGGTGACTTCCGCCAAACTGCCGCCTAACCCCTGCGGGTAGGCTTCGGAATAGTCTACCACCTGGGCCACAATATCCTCATCTCGCACGGCCGCGTAGCGCAGTGCCGCCTCATCCACAATGGGAATGGGCACCCCCACCCCTACCTGCAGCGAAACCCCATAACCCAGCAGGCTGACACCGCGCACATAACGTGTCTGCATCTGTTTTAAATCACCAATTAAAGCCAGTGTTCCTGCTCCGGCGCGCGGCACACCGTTGGCAGAACGCGGTGCCTGCGGATTATGCTGCGTACCCTGCCAGGCTACATAGCCGATACCGCCGCCCAGGAAAATTTTAGTACCGATACCGATGGTACGATAATAAGGATCATTTAATAAAGGCGACAACTGTCCCGCACTGCAGTAGTTGGCATTACCCAGACGCGGCTTTAAAATCCCCATGTATGTATAAATCGTCCTGTCCGACAGGTTTACTGCCACATTATAGTTCTGGTAGGCGTTACGCGGATTAAATAAATAAGCCTCATTCATTTCCGCCAGGGTAATTTCCTTTTTATACCTGAGCCGCGGATAGCAGTCAGTACCATAAGATTCAGCCTCCAGCAGCACAGATTTGCCGGCTACCAAATCTTCAATCACATGGGCGCCGCCATAATTAAACTCCCCCGGATAATTACTGTTGGCAGGATCGGTTTCCGGAATTTCCGTTGCTCCCAAATAGACATCTACGGCGGCTAAACCGGCATAGGCACTGACACCGTTCAAGGTAACTTTAGACATGCGCATACGCGGCGTCGTATGCCCCACATTGAAAAAAGCACCGGATGAACACATCGGTCCAAAGGTCCCCGTCGTCACCACATCCACCCTCCGTGCCGTTTCTTCCACCCCATGTTCAGCTACTAAAGATAAAACTTCCTCCGCTGTCATCACTACTGCCTGCCCTTTGGCAATTTTTTCATTGATTTCCTGAATTGTGCGCAGTTGTGTCAATTCGCTCCCTCCTTTAAGTTAAAAAAAATCCCTTTCTGTAAAGAAAGAGATATCGCCAAAGAAAACGACTCTCATCTTCCAGAATAAATCTGCAGGAATTAGCACCGTGACAGCTGTCCGGTTGCCGGGTTTCATTGGGCCAGTCCCTCCACCGCTCTGGATAAGAGTTTTTTATTTAATTGTTTCTATCCTATACTGGGATCATCACACTGTCAAGCAAAACTTTTAGTTAAAAATAGTTTTTTCATCTGCCGCGCGGCAGCAGTCACTGCGGTCATACTGCTAGGCGGTTTTGATGTTATTGGCAGCCAGTTCGGCGGCAATAATTTCACCCAGGATGGCGATGCCGCGTTTTATCTTTTCCGGTGAAGCCTCGGAAAAGGAGAAACGGGCAGTATGCTTACCATTATCATTAACAAAGAAGCCGTCACCGTCCACAAAAGCTACTTTGCGCTCAACGGCCTTCAGCAAAATCTGACGGGCTGTAAGACCGCCCGGGAAAGAAACCCAGATAAAGAAACCACCCTGCGGCTGTGTCCAGGTAACACCTTCCGGAAAATGCTCTTCCATACAAGCCAGCATTAAATCACGACGTTCCCGGTAGCGGGGCAGTAGGGTAGCTACATGCCGGTCAATATAGCCGTCGGCAGCAAAACGATAAGCCAGACGCTGACCAAGGGAGTTGGAACAAAGATCGGTGGAGCCTTTGGCGCTGATAATCTTTGCTACAATTTCCTCAGCTGCCGCCAGCCAGCCGACGCGGATGCCGGGGGTGAAAGTTTTGGAAAAAGAGCCTAAATAAATGACCCGCCCTTCACTATCGAGCGACTTAATACTGGCAACCGGCTCACCCTCATAGCGCAGCTCGCCGTAAGGATTATCTTCCAGAATTAAAAAATTGTACTCCCGGGCCAACTCCAGAACCTGCCGGCGCCGCTCCAAAGACATACAGATACCGGAGGGATTCTGGAAGTTAGGTACCAAATAGATAAATTTTGGTGTCCGTCCTTCCATTTTCAGTTTGCGCAGACGATTCGTCAGCACATCGATACGTATCCCGTCATTATCCAGCGGGATCGGCACCCGGTCAGCCTCATAATTGAAAATTGCCCCCAGACCGCCCACATAGCCTGGTTCTTCCACCAGCACCACATCACCCGGGTTAACAAACAGCTTACTGACCAGATCCATCCCCTGCTGCGAACCATTGGTAATCACTACCTGCTCCTCACTGCACGGCGCGCCTTCACGGGTCATTTTCTCGGCCACATAGCGGCGCAGTTTACCGTAGCCTTCTGTAGCGCCATACTGCAGTGCCTCTTTACCTTCCTCATCTAATAACTCCAACATCACTTCTCTGACTTTAGCCATGGGAAAAAAGTCAGCGCTGGGAAAACCGCCGGCAAAGGACATCACATCCGGTTGTTCCGTCAGTTTAAAAAATTCTCTGACGGCCGATGTTTTCATACAGTGAGCACGGCTGGCAAACAACTGTTCAAAATTCATGCGGCTGCACCTCCGTAATCTTTAAACAAAAGCAAGATTTACTAAACAAGTAAAACAGACATAAAAGCAAAAATCCCGTCCCTGCAAAAACAGAGACGGGAAAATACCCGCGGTACCACTCTGGTTACCGGATTATACGGTCACTCAAGCTGTGCTTTCTGGATAACGGCAGTACCGGCACCGCTTACTTACTGCTGTTCAGCGGGCAGCTCCGGGGCGGCTTACCTTTCGCTTTACCGAGGAACCTTTCAGCTTTTGGTTCCCTCTCTGTCGGCAGCTCCGGGCTTCTTCCCCATCGTCGCTTTTTAATGTCAGTATATGAAAATAAGTGTAAACTGTGTCTCTGCTGCTGGCAGCAGAGCTTTTAAATTAAACAACATTATAACAAAGCCGTGCAGATAATGCAAGGCTGCTTTTTTATTTTTTTTTCAGCCGCCGCAGCTTAAACCGCATGAAAACCTGCCAGAAAAGCCTCCCTGTTGGCCGCCAGGAAACGCTCCGGCACTACGGCTGCCAGGGCGTGGAGAAAACTGTCCACCGGAAACTCCAGTGTACGCGCCAGCACGCCCAGCAGAGCCACATTGGCAGCTTTCGGCTGCCCGCAGGCGCAGGCCACCTCCAGCGCGTTAATGGCCAGGAAATTACCTAAGGTCCCGTCTGCCGCCAGTGCTTCCAGAGCCGGGATAATCTGCGGCGGATACTGCTGCTGCCCGATAATCACCGGCATCGGTTTAATTTCCTGCGTGCTGCAGACCAGCGTACCGCCTGTGCGCAGGTAGGGCAGCAGGCGCCAGGCTTCCAATTTTTCCAGCGCAAACAGATAGTCAGCCTGTCTCTGTTCGATCAAGGGCGCATGGACCGCCGTGCCGTAACGCACAAAGGTTAAGACGCTGCCGCCGCGCTGGGCCATGCCGTGTATTTCTGAAACTTTCAGCTCCAGCTGATGATCCTGAATGACCTGGGCCAAAATTTTGCTGGCCAACACAATCCCCTGACCGCCGACGCCGCCCATCACAATACTGGTTGTTTTAGGCATCCTCTTCACCTGCCTTCATGATGGCGCCAAATTTGCAGACCTGAACGCAGACACCACAACCGACACAAAGAGCAGCATCAATCACGATCCGCCGCCCTTCCCTGGCCAGGGCTGGGCAGCCCAGCTGCATACATAAACCGCAGCCGCTGCACTGCTCCTCATCAATACAGCAGGCAGTTTTGGCACTTTTATCCAAGAGGGCACAGGCACGGCGCACAATTACTACTGACGGTTCAGGCGCCGCTGCTTCTTCCCGTATCACGGCCTCCAGGGCTGCCAAATCATAAGCATCAACTTCCTGTACCCGCTGTACACCTAGGGCCCGGCAAATGGCGCCAATATCTAAAGCCACCGTCGGCTGGCCCTGTAAAGTACGGCCGGTGCCGGGATGGTCCTGATGACCGGTCATGGCGGTGATGCGGTTATCCAGGATCAGGGTTAAAGTAGTGCCCCGGTTATATACAACATCGGCCAAACCGGTCATGCCGGAATGGAAAAAGGTAGAATCACCAATGACGGAAACAACTTTTCCTTTTAGTTCCGGATTACCTTTCTCATAACCTAAACCGGCGGAAATGCCGGCCCCCATACAAATACAGGAATCCATCGCCTCTAAGGGTGCCGAAGCACCCAGGGTATAGCAGCCGATATCGCCGCTGACTAACAGCTTTTGTTTCCGCAGCAAGTAGAAAACACTCCGGTGCGGACAGCCGGGGCAGAGCACAGGCGGACGTACCGGCGGCGGCTCTTCACTGTCAGCCTTGATCACCGGCGGTACAGTCAGGGGTTTGCCGAGAATTTTCTCGGCAATCAGATTGGGAAAAATCTCCCCCGTCAGGGGAAACAGCTCTTTACCCTTCACCGCAATCCCCAGGGCTTTAATCTGTTTTTCAAAAAAAGGATCAAGCTCTTCTACCACATACAGCTTATCTACGCCGGCAGCGAACTCCTGCAGCAGCTGTACCGGCAGGGGATAAACAAGACCTAATTTCAGGATTGAAGCCTCCGGTAATGCTTCCCGCACCTGCTGGTAGGAAATACCGGCACAGATCACACCAATTTCACGCCGCCGCCACTCCAGCCGGTTAAGAGCTGTCTCTTCCGCATACTGACGCAGCCGCTGCAGACGTTCTTCCACCACCACATGCCGTCGGCGGGAGTTGGCCGGCATGGCCACCCGCTTCGCCGCATCTTTGCTGTAAGGACGAATACTAACTTCTCTCCGCTCACCCACTTCCACCAGGGACTGGGCATGGGAAATGCGCGTACTGCTCCTTAACAGCACCGGTGTATCAAACTCTTCACTTACGCGTAAAGCTTCCTGCACAAAATCTTTAGCCTCCTGGCTGTCGGACGGTTCCAGCATGGGCAGTTTGGCAAAACGGGCATACTGACGGCTGTCCTGTTCATTCTGTGAGCTGTGCATCCCCGGATCATCGGCAGTCACCAAAAGGAAGCCGCCGTTTACACCCAGGTAGGAAAATGTCATTAAAGGATCAGCTGCGACATTGAGCCCCACATGCTTCATGGCAACCAAAACCCGGGCACCGGCCAGCGCCGCGCCGATGCCAACTTCCAAAGCCACTTTTTCATTAGTGGACCACTGCGCCTCAATCTCCTCATAGGCAGCCAGATTTTCCAGTATTTCCGTACTGGGAGTACCGGGGTAGGCTGCCGCAAAATGCACCCCTGCCTCATAGGCACCGCGGGCAATGGCTTCATTACCGCTTAAAAGTTTTTTCACGCTCTCACCCCCTGCTGACGCTTGTCAATAATCCGTTTTGCCTTACCGGCGGTACGTGCCAACGATTTAGGTTCCACCAGTTTCACCCGGGCCCGCACCGCTAAAACGCTGGCCAATTTAGCCGTAATTTTTTCTTCCACTGCTTCTAAAGCGCGAAAGGAGCCGGTAAAGCGCTCAGGATTCATTTCTACATGTACTTCCAAATCATCTAAAAAGCGTTTCTTCTTATCAATCACAATTAAATAATGGGGGGCCACTTCTTCCATTTCCATCAGGACACTTTCAATTTGCGAGGGGAAGACATTAACCCCGTTAACAATTAACATATCATCAGTGCGTCCGCTGACGCGGCGCATGCGTGCCGTTGTCCGGCCGCAAACACAGCGTTCCCGCGTCAGCACGGTTATATCTTTTGTCCGGTAGCGGATCACCGGGAAGCCCTCTTTGGTGAGAGTCGTTATCACCAGTTCTCCCTCACAGCCCTCGGGCAGGACTTCCCCTGTTTCCGGATTAATCACTTCCACATAAAAATGATCTTCACTAAGATGCAGGCCGTTCCGCGCGGCACATTCACCGGCAACACCGGGTCCCATCACTTCTGTTAAACCATAATTGTCAGTGGCGCGTAAATTAAGGCGCTCCTCAATTTCTGCCCGCATCTGCTCAGACCAGGGTTCCGAACCAAACATCCCGATCCGCAGCGGCAGTGTGCGCGGGTCAATACCCATGTCCGCCGCCACTTCACCCAGGTAGAGAGCATAGGAAGGCGTCGCAATTAAAGTAGTGACGCCAAAATCACGAATCAGCATAATCTGCTTTTCCGTATTGCCGGCGGAAGCAGGTACTACGGTGACGCCTAATTTCTCCAGGCCATAATGCAAGCCAAAGCCGCCGGTAAACAAACCGTAAGAAAAACAAATCTGCGCCACATCTTTGTCGGTAACCCCTGCCTGCACCGCCACGCGGGCCACTAAATCTGACCAGGTGGCCAGGTCATTTCTGGTATAGCCCGCTGCTATCGGTTTGCCCGTCGTCCCGGAAGAAGCGTGTATCCGGACAATTTCCTGCAGCGGCCGGGCAAACAAACCAAAGGGATAGTTTTCCCGCATAAGCTCCTTACTTGTAAAGGGAAACTTCTGCAAATCCTCCAGTGACCGTAAATCAGAAGGCTGCACGCCATGACTGTCAAACAGCTGACGATAAAATGGTACGTGGTGATAGACATTGCTTACCGTACTGCTGAGACGTGTGAACTGTAAAGTCCGCAGCGCCTCCCTGCTCATGGTTTCCTTTTCCGCATCCCAAATCATAATCCTACCTCCTACTGTGCTGCATAGTGTGCTAAAAAGCCTGCTTTACCAAAGCAGGTCAAAACTGCTGCTTCATCTTTCTGCAAAAAAGACGACCCCCGACTAAGACGGGCCGTCTCTGTACCTACCCATTACTGCCGCCCTACCATCTATAATTTCTACCAGCCAAACCGGAAACCCAACTACACTGCCGCTGGTTTTACAGTTTTATAAAGCATATACTTCGGCGCCGCTTAAAACGCGAATGTTTTGGGCCGTTAAAGCCTGCAGCGCTGCTGCACAATCTTCAACCCGGAAAATCACCAAAGCATCAGCCGAGGCCTGACCGACAAAAGCGTACAGATACTCAATATTGATGCCGGCCTGTCCCAGCGTATCTAAAACCTGCGCCAACCCACCGGGACGATCAGGCACATCTACAGCAATTACTTCCGTTTCCGCCACCATAAAACCTTCATCACGCAGCACTTTCAGCGCAGCTTCCGGCTGATTAACTATCAAACGCAAAATGCCGAAATCTGTCGTATCGGCTATGGACAAAGCACGGATATTGATGCCCTGATCCCCCAGGGAGCGAGTTACATCTGCCAGGCGGCCCGCTTTATTCTCCAAAAAAACCGAGATTTGTTTAACAGTCACCATTATCCCTCCTCAGGTTTATTTATGCCTGCCGCGGCTTTTTTGGCCTGCGCCGCGGCAGCAGCGCTTATGTCTGCAGTCTGCTGATGCGAATACCTAAATTATTCTTGTGCAGGACAATTTCCCCGTACGCCACAACTTTCCCATTGGCTACTATTTCCACTTCGTCACTGCCGGCCGCATCCAATTCTATCACCGTCCCGGCCGTTAAACGCATTAACTCCTCTAAGCGCAGCCGGCTGCGGCCCAAGACACCTGTTAACTGTACCGGTATATCATGCAGCAGCTCCAAAGGAATCTTGCCCTCACCCTGCACAAATTCAGCGGCAGTATCTTCCTGCGCGGCGGCCGCCGGCGGCGTTATCAGCTCTGTGTCCGGTGGAGGGATAACCGGCCGTTCTGCCGACAGAGCAAAACCGCCAAACAGTTCCGCAACCATGGTGTGAGCAAAATCAAGGGGTAAAACCTGCAGCATGGTACTGTTGATCTGCTCACCCACTGTAAAATTAAATGCTATCTGCACAACCTCTTCCTGCTCACCAAAATCTTTAATCTCTGTTTTATGCAGATCCTCAATGTATTCTATCACCGGGGGTGTAATATCTATTTTGCGCTGAAATATTTCCGAGAGGGCAGTGGCCGAAGAACCCATCATCTGGTTCATCGCTTCACTGACGGCACTTAAATACATTTCATCCAGCTTTGCGGGAACAGGCAAACTGGCGTCACCCATCATCATATTGGCAATAATCCCTGCATCCCGATCTGAAAGAATGAACAAATTGGTGCCTTGAAAACCTTCCTTATAATTGACGCGCACCAATACACAGGGAATGGTATAATTGGCGCGAATCTCCGCCAGCGTCGCGTTGGAAAGTTTTGGTGTTGTAATCTGAACATTCTGCCCCAGCAGCTGGGAAAGCGCTGTTGCCGCCGCTCCCATGGCAATATTACCGTTTTCCCCCAGAGCATCAAGCTGCAGCGGTGTTAATTTTTTCACAGTTACCACCTTATTCAGAATCTTTATTTAGTCGCTCCCATCTTGTGTGCAATTTCAGCAGGAGGAGCAACCTCCGTCACCCTGAGAGCGAAATGTTCATCGACAATTATTACTTCACCCCTGGCAATCAGCTTGCCGTTTAAACAAATATCAAGGGGCTTGTTAGCCGCATGTCCAAACTCCACAATGGAACCGGTATTAAGGGCCAGAACTTCAGCCAGGGTAAGGCTGATTTCTCCCAGTTTGGCTGTTAACTGCATCGGTAAGTCTAAAACACGGGCTAACTGCTGTGGAGCATAAGCGGCGGCCGCATAGTCAGCCGGCTTAGCGGCGGCAGCCTGCTGCTCACCGCTCTCCGCCCGCGCAGCCGCGGGCGGCAGTAAAGCATCAATTTCCGCCTGCGATAAAAAAACATCACTCATCCGGCTCTTCCCCCTTTACCCGCAAACATTGGACGGCCCGGCGGCCCTGCAGCGTACCGGCTTGGACTTCAAAGAGAGGCTGCCCCTCGACCCACAGCTCCAGCGGCTGGTTTATCTGCTGCTCCAGCACAATTACATCTCCCGGCTCAAACTGCAGAAAGTCCTGCATCCTGACAGCGGCCTGACCTAAGACAGCCGTCACCTCCACCTCAACAGGCGCTAAATTGGCGGCCAATAAACTTTTGTCTTTTTCTCCCGTCCGGGAGGTGGCAAACCAATGCTGTGCCGTTAAGTTCGCTACCACCGGTTCCAGGGTCAGAAAGGGAAAACAAAGATTAATGATACCCTTAACATCACCGATGAGAGTACTGAAAGTCATCAAAGCGACAGTTTCGGAAGAGGCAATCATTTGGTTAAACTGTGGATTGGTATCCATATTTTCAATTTGCGGTGTCAGCTCATAAACATCTTCCCAGGCATAACGCAAATTCTCCAGTATCTTGGCCAGCACACGCCGCATCACCGTCAGTTCAATTTCCGTCAATTCACGTGTGCCGGCAGGCATCTCACCCCGGCCGCCGAAGAGCAGATCAATAATGGGGAAAACAAACTGCGGATTAGTTTCCAGCATAGCGCTGCCCAGGTCTTCGCCCACGGAAAAAATAGTCATTAAAGTGGGGGTGGGTAAGGAAAAAATAAACTCCTCAAATGTTAGCTGTGAGACCGACTCCAGTGTAATCTGAATGCTGGTACGCAGATAGGCTGTGAGAAAGTTTGCTAAAATGCGGGCAAAATTCTCGTGGATATTCTGCAGTGTACGCACCTGTTCTTTAGAAAATTTATTCGGTCGTTTAAAATCATATAAAGTAAGGGCATCTTTTTCCGCCCTTTTTTCATGTTCCGATAATTGACCGGAAGAAATGGCCTGTATAAGCGAATCAATTTCTTCTTGTGACAAGACGTCCTTCATAGCGGCACCACCAAATCATTTTAATGATAGATATTTCGCCAACAAGGGGGAAATCCCTTTAGGCAATCCAGACTTAGGCAAAAATAAGGAGCAGCCTGCGAGAGGAGGTTTAACTTAAACTTTGTCGAACTTATAAGAAAATTTAGGATCAAACGCGTAATGGCAATGCTCTGAACAAGGGCGAGTTAGGAGGCGACACAGCATGGAAAACCCACAGTGGGAACTTGTACTCAGCGAAGACAACTTGGAAGCTAAACTCTGCCTTTCCCCTGATTTTTTAGGTGATATAAAGGAGCTGCGGGCAGCAGTTGCTGCAGCCGGCATCAAATTTGGGCTGCTGGCCGGAGCCCTGGAAGAAGCTCTGCACAAACGGGGCTGCCGCATTACTATTGCCAGGGGGATCCCGCCCCGGGCCGGCACAGATGACACCATCATCTTTAATATCCCTGAGGAAGAACTAACCGGTGAAATGATCACCAAACTGGACCAGGACTTACGCTTTTCCTATCAAGTACCTTCAGTAACAGAAGGAGAAGTAATTGCTGCCTGGCAGCCGGGGCAGGCGGGAGCAGAGGGACAAGATGTGCTGGGCAGAATACTGCAGCCGCCTAAAATTCGCCGTCTGCAAATTATGTGCGGCAGAGGAACGGAATGTACGGCTGACGGTATTGTGAAAGCTACCGCGGCCGGCCGCCCGTCTCTGTTCCGCAGCCGGCAGCAGTACCGCTTTGAGGTTGTGCCCGTCTATCTCCACCAGCAGGACCTGACGATAGATATGCCCCGCCTCAAGTTTGCAGGCGATATAGTGATTAAAGGCAATGTGACTGAAGGAACCTCCATTGAAGCCCTGGGCAATGTGGATATCTTAGGTGATGTGATCGGCGCTGCCGTTACCGCCGGTCAGTCTGTACGCGTTAACGGCAACATCATCCGCAGCACTATCCAGGCCGGTCATAATATTCAGGCATTAAAAGAAGCTGAGACGCTGCTGGAAGAATTAAAACAGCAGCTGGCAGTTTTACCGACCGCCATTAAGCAGCTGCAGGAGCAGTCACCGCTGCAGCACATACCTGTGCCGGTCGTGGTGGAAAAAGTGCTTGCGCTGCGCTATCCCACTTATAGGCAGGCGCTCACACAGCTGGAAACTGTTTTAAGCAGCGCAACAAAAAACATACCGGGTTTAGCCGCTATGTTAGACTGGCAGGCTGTCCTCAGCAGGCTGAGGACAAAAAAATGGCAGTCAGCGGCACAGATCGATCAGGTTCTGGACCTGGCAGCGGCACTCCAACGGCAGCTGCAGCACTTAACTGCCATTAAAGCTGATATTGTCTGCAATTATACCTTAAATTCACATTTAAAAGCTACCCAGAATATTACCATTAAGAGACAAGGGAGTTATCACAGCCAGTTACTGGCCGGAGACACCATCTCCATTGCCGGTATTGCCCGCGGCGGACAGCTGCAGGCCAGAGCAGCCATTAAGGTTAATAAAGTTGGATCGGAAGCAGGAGCGGCCACTACTTTGCAGGTAGGTAAAAAAGGCGTGATTGAGGTACTGACGGCGTATGAGAATACTAATTTCATGGTAGGCACCAACAAACTGACCAGCACTGACACCATTGTCAACAGTACCGTTAAGCTCAACAAGGATGCCCGCATCACTTTACTGCCCCGCAGCTGAAATTAATTCACCAATGCAGCGCAGACTTTTTTTGTAGTCATCCTGCTCCGGTTCAAGCTGTAAAGCTTTGGCATACCAGTGCCAGGCTAAACCTAGCTCGTCCAGCTTATAGCAGACGTAACCTAAAGCCGCGGCGCAGGCAGAACGCTGCGGGTCTAAACGCCAGGCCTGTTCCAGGTAAGGCAGAGCTTCTGCTATCTGCCCTTCATGACAGTGAGCAATCCCCAGGTTCAGGAAAAGGGGGGCATATTCCGTCGAATTACGCACAGCCTGCTCATAAGCCCAAATGGCGGCCTGATACTCTTTCAGCTTCAGCCAACAGTTGCCCAGATTAAAAAAAGCAGGCCAGCAGTCGGGATCACACACTACTGCAGACAGCAAATAGAAAGCTGCTTCCCTGTATTTTCCCAGCCGCATGTAGAAGGCACCCTCCCGGTTGTAAGCGGCAGCGGCTTCCTTTTTTTCTTGTCTAAATTCACGCATCACAGACCTCCGGAATATTTTTCCTTACAGGAATTATAGTCGAGCGGAGGTCTGTTTATGCATGGCAGAGTGTGATTATGTTTTAGCGTCGGAGATTATTGGCTATATCCAGCATTTCGGCAAAAGTCTGCAGTACCCGGGCATTAAGGGAAAAAGCCCGCTGACTGAGCAGCATACCGGTCATTTCCTGGGCCAAATCTACATTAGCGCTTTCTAAATAACCTTGTTTGAGGCGTGTCTCAGGACCCGGTGGCGCTATGCGGGCGGCACCGCTGTTGGGACCGGCAGCATAAAGATTTTGACCAAGCTGCACTAAACCGGCCGGATTATCAAAGTAAGCCAGCTGTATCTGCCCCAGGGTCAGCTTTTCCCCGGCAGTGGTGACTACTGTCAGCATTCCGTCTTCACTAATCTGCAGTTCAGCTGCCGCCGCCGGCAGCTGCGGAAACTGCAGACGATAGCCCTGGGCCGTCACCAGGTTACCGCTGCTGTCTTTTTGCAGGTTACCGGCACGTGTATAAGCTTCGCTGCCGTCCGGCAGGGTCACACGGAAGTACCCATCCCCCACAATGGCCAGATCTAGCTCCCTGTTCGTCTCCAGATATGCACCTGCCCTGACATCCCGGCGCACTGTGGCCATGGCCGTCCCTACACCGGTAACCACAGGCTTTGCCTCAGCGCCGACAGCCATAACGGCATTACCCCGCCGCGCGACCTGCTGATAGAGCAGGTCCTGAAACAGCAGTTCCTGCTTTTTATAGCCTGTGGTGTTAATGTTGGCAAGATTATGCGCAGTTACATCAACTTTCATTTGCTGCCCGCGCAGAGCGGAGGCGGCATTTTTTATTCCTCTCAGCATCTCATCCCCTCCTACAGCGCCCCAATTTCAGTCACAGCCTTGCCTGTCAGCTGATCCTGCGCCTGCAGCACACGCTGGTTAGTTTCATAGAGGCGCAGTGCAGTCAGCATTCTACCCATTTCCTCCGCTATCTGCACATTGGAAGCTTCCAGATAACCCTGCTGCACCTGCCCGCCAAATGCGGCCCCCTCTTGCCCCGGCGCCGACCACAGGGCAGAACCCTCCTTCCGTAACGCCTGCAGGTCAGAAAAACTTACCAGCTCCAGCTGACCGACCGCTTGATTATTAACAAAGATCCGGCCCTCAGCAGTAATCTGTACTTCCCCTGCCGGCAGCTGCAAAGAGCCCTGGCTGCCTACAACACGGTAGCCCTGCTCCGTCACCAGGTAGCGCTGGGCATCAAGGGTAAAGGCACCGCTGCGTGTATAGCGACGCCCCTGTGGCGTCTCAATCACAAAAAATCCATCGCCTGTAATGGCTAAATCCAGGGAACGATTTGTTTCCACCAGACTACCCGGCGCAAAATTGGTATGCATGCTGTCAACTACGGCACCCAATTCCATCCTGCCTATCAACTGCCGCTGCTGACGGGACCGGGGCACCTGCAGTATGTTTGTCTCTTGATAGGCTCGCTGCAGGTCAAGCTCATGCTTAAATCCGCTTGTTTCTACATTAGCCAGATTGTTGCTGATTGTCTCCTGGCGCACAACCTGCACCATCATGCCGCCGGCAGCGGTATAAAGACCACGGATCATTGACTTCACCAGCCTTTTACTCTTATTTCCGGAAAATCTCTTATTTAGTAAAGGGGACTACTTCCTCGGCGTAAACCATGCCCAGCTCACGCGCCAGGCGCTCTATTTCTGCAGGCGGCAGTGTTTTAGGGCCGCTGATCAGCATCACTATCGCCGCCAGGGCTAACCCCACACCCAGACCTAGGAGAAAGTACCATTTTGTTTTTTCGCTTTCTGCCAGCCCAGTATTAATTCCACCTCACCCCTTCCCAGCTCCAGCTGTGCGGCAACTTCCGCCACTGACAGACCCTGCTCAAATAACCGATATACCTCCTGCTGCGGCCGGCGCTGCACAGCCGCCTCTGCCGCCGGTAATTGTCCCGCTGCCGGGCGCACCGTCAGCAGCAGTAATTTTTCCAGCTCCTGCAAACGCTTCTCCACAGCCTCCTGCTGCTGTTCCTGCCGGTTTAATAAAAACTGCAGTTTTTGCTTTATCTCCTCCTGCTCATACAGACCGGCCTCCACTACCTCCCGCATTTCCGTCCAGGAGACCGCCTCAGCCGTGAGAACGGAGTCAGTGTGAGCCGGTGAATGCTGCATAAAAACATCAGCGGTAATATTTTTCAGTTTTAAAACTGCTGTGAAAATTAACAACAGACCAAGCAGCAAAAGTAAATATTCCCTTCCCATTTTTTCACCCTTAAATTATGCTAGCCCAAAGCAGTTCGTAAGCGGCTTAAAATTTGTGCATGCAGTTGGCACACCCGTGACTCTGTAACCCCTAAAACTAAACCGATTTCTTTTAACGTAAGCCCTTCCTGGTAATAAAGCGACAATAATTGCTGATAACGTTCCGGCAGCCTTTTGATGGCCTCTGCCAAAAGCGCCCTTTCTTCCTCCGCCACCATTTTTTCTAAAGTCCCCTCTTCTTCAGCAGCGGCAGGCGGAGCAAAAAGGGTGTCCTCCAGCGACACTAAAGCACTGCAGTTGATATCCCGCAGTAATTTTTGCAGTTTCTGCAGGGGAATACCCAGCTCGTCTGCCAGTTCCTGCTCTTCCGGCTCCCGACCCAGGCTGCTTGTCAGTTTCTGTACAGCCTGATCTAAAGCACGCATTTGTTTAAACAGCGAACGGGGCAGCCAGGACAAACTGCGCAGCTCATCCAGCATGGCGCCGCGAATACGCGGCGCGGCAAAAGTTTCAAATTTTACGCCGCGCTGCGGATCATAACGGTTATAGGCTTCCAGCAGCCCTAAAACACCTGCCTGCACCAAATCCTCCTCAGCAATGTGGGCAGGCAGCCCTAAAGCCAAACGGGAAGCATGATAGCGCACTAAGGGCAAATACTGCAGCACCGCTTCTGCTGCCTCTTCCTTTTCCTGCTGCTTGCCGTATTTTTGCCAGACATAGGCATTAATCATTTTTTCTCCCCCGTAACAGCCGCAGACTCTGACGCTGCTGCGCAAAAATATAATTAATAATCTGCTCTTCCTGTTCAGGACTGACTTCCGTAAACTCTACCCCTGCAGTTATCATCCGCTCCTCACTTTCTTCACACCAGCGCACCGTACCCTGCAGGGTAAAACATTGTTCTTCGTTCCCGGGCAGGGCAAAGCTGACAATAAGCACATCATTTATTTTTACAGGGCAGCTGGTGCTGAGTTTTAGGCCGCGGCCGGAAAGATCTTTTATTTTCCCGCCAAACTTTTTGCTGCTTTTACCGCCGGGGTCAGCGGCAGCCCGGAGCCGGAAAGAACAGGGCAGCACCACAGGCAGGCGGAAAAGTTCCCGCCGCTGTTTTCGTTTATAAGCTGACGGCCTTGCTAGAAGCAGCAGCGAAAGCTCACCGTGCTTTTTCCGTCCCACTACTACTGTCTCGAAAGTATAAACGGCATCAGCAGAGCAAAATTCTACCGTAACCCGTTCGCCAGGCTGCAGTAAAAGATACCGTCCCTGCAGCACAGGGAGCGAAATGGCCACTGTCTCAGCCTCCAGTTCCTGAATCATACTGGCATATACTTCACCATCAGGTTCAGTCCTTATTTCTACTTTCTGTCCAATATTGAGACGGCTTTTACCCATAAGCAACTCCCTTAAACTTTGTCCCACAGCTGCGCCAAACGATTAAAGAACCCTGAGAAGCCGCGCGGCTGCTCCGGAGGCAGAGACAGCAAAGCCCCGGCAATCTGCCGGATATTACCGGCAGCCCGACAGCGGGGGGAATGAAGGTAAAATGGCTGCTGCTGTTTCACTGCAGTCACCACATGTGCATCAGCACGTATTCCCCCCAGATACTGCAGTTCCACCTGCAGAAACTGTTGACTTACTGTCAGCAGGCGCTCAGCTATTTCTTTCCCCTCACGCTCACTGGAGATCAGATTAACCACTAAACCGATTTTCTGCTGCAGCTGCTGCGTGGCTGCCACTTTTACCATGCCGTAGGCATCGCGAATCGCCGTCGGCTCGGGTGTCGTAATGAGCAGCATTTCGTCAGCGGCAGCAACAAAAGATAATACGGTACGGGACAGACCTGCACCTGTATCAATGAGTAAAATATCCGCACTTTCCTCCAGCGCCGCCAGTTTATCTATCAGGGCCTTACGCTGCTTCTCTCCTAAATCTGCCAGCTCGGACAGTCCCGATCCTCCCGGCAGCAGCCTAATCCCGGCCGGTCCGTCAAGGGCTATGTCCGCCAGGCTTTTTGTGCCGCGCACCACATCATGGAGGGTGTGCTGCGGCAGCAGGCCTAACATAATGTCAACGTTAGCCAAACCTAAATCGGCATCAAGCACCATCACTCTTTTGCCCAGCAGGGACAAAGCAATGGCCAGGTTGACGACCAAACTTGTCTTCCCCACACCGCCCTTACCGCTGGTAACGGTAATCACGCGGCTCTTATTTTTTGCCTTCAGCACCGTGGGGGCGGTTTGCTGCTTCCATACTAACTGCCGTAAGCGTTCCGCCTGATCCAAGACTGCTCACCCCTCAAGATTAGCTGCGCTATTTTTTCCCTATCCGCTTCTTCCAGATCATCTGGTACATTTTGTCCCGTTGTCAGGTAAGTAAGGGGCAAACCTGTGGCATAGGTAGTATTAAGAATAGCACCGAAATTGGCAGTTTCATCAAGTTTAGTAAAAATTAAACGATTATAGCCCACTTTACGAAACCTTTCGGTGATCAGATGTAAGTCTTTTGCCTTGGTCGTCACACTTAAGACTAAAAAGACTTCCGTCGCCGGCAGCTGGGTCAGAAAAGAATTCAGCTCCGCCACCTGCATGGAATTTTTAGCGCTGCGCCCTGCCGTATCCACCAGAATCAGATCCAGCCCGGCTAATTTTTCTAAGGCAGCCTGCATGTTTTTGGGTGTAATTACTACCTCGATGGGGATCTCGGTAATGGCGGCATAGGTACGCAGCTGCTCCACGGCACCAATGCGATAGGTGTCAATGGTAATCATCCCCACACGCTTCTTTTCGGTCAGGACAAAATGGGCCGCCAATTTGGCCAAAGTTGTTGTTTTGCCCACACCGGTAGGACCGGTAAAGACTAAAATTTTGGCCGCAGCCGGCAGTTTTTCCGTAGGCAGATACTGCTGGATTTTTTTACTTAACATTAACTCCAGTACTTCAGCTTTTATGTTGTCACCAAGCTCATATTCCTGCTCGATTTCCATCAGCAGTGCCTGGGCCACATGTGTTTCCACACCTTGTGCCACTAATTGCTGTAAATATGTGAAATATGGGCCCTTGCTGCTTATAGTCTGCTTTTGCTGGTGAGCGAGCAGCTGGTTAACCAACTGCTTTAATTCCCCCATTTCCTGCTGCCACGATTGTTCCAGGGCTGCCAATTTGGCCTGACTGCCGGCGGCGCTGTCTACTGCTGCCGTTATTTCCACTTTCGGCGGCCGCAAAAAACCCCAGATTCCTTTTTGACGCACCTTGCGGCTTTGAATGATAATGGCATCCGGACCCAACTCCTGCTTAATCTGCTGCATTCCTTCCTGCATAGTATCTACACAGTACGTTTTAATCTTCAAGCTTGCTCACCATCCCCACAGATTCTATGGCCACGCCCGGCACAACCTCATTAAAGGAAAGAACGACTAAACCGGGCATAAATCTTTCTGACAGCCGCTTCAAAGGCAGACGGATGCGGGAGGAAGTCAGCACCAGCGGTGTATACCCCTGCATCACTATTTTATCGGCAAAGACGGCAAGTTCATTAAACAGCCTCTGCGCCGTCTGCGGCTGCAGTACGGGAAAAGCGCCATGTGCCGTTGTCTGTATCGACTCGGCAATTTTTTGTTCTACCACGGCGGCCAGGGAAATCACACGCAGTTTGCCGTTGTCCGTGTACAAATTGCAGATCGTCCGTGCTAAAGCCTGGCGCACATATTCTGTCAGCGCATCCAGCTCGCGGGTTACCCGCGCATAGTCGGCCAGGGTTTCGAAAATCGTCACTAAATCGCGGATTGGTACCCGTTCCCGCAGCAGGTTCTGCAGTACTTTTTGGATCTCCCCCAGCGTCAGCAGTTCCGGCACCAGCTCCTCCACCACTGCCGGCTGCTTTTCTTTCACTAACTCCAGCAGATCTTTAATTTCCTGCCTGCCCAACAGTTCATGAGCATATTTTTTAATTGTTTCTGTCAGATGGGTTATCAACACCGTAGTAGCGTCAACCACCGTGTAACCGGAGATTTCCGCCTTTTCCCTTTCCTCGGCCCCAATCCAGATAGCCGGCAGACCAAAAGTAGGTTCTGTGGTAAGATAGCCGTTTAGATCGGGCATTTCCTCGTCCAGCGGGTTCATCGCCAAAAAGTGACCCGGGCGCAGTTCCCCTGCTGCAATTTCATTACCCTTCAATTTTAAACGGTAGGTGTTGGGCGGCAGCTGGAGATTGTCACGAATCCGGATCGGCTGTACTACAATACCCAATTCCAGTGCACACTGCCGGCGGCAGACGGTGATGCGTTCTAATAAATCGCCTCCCTGTGCCTGGTCAGTCAGACTGATCAGATTGTAACCGATCTCAATCTCAAAGGGTTCCACCACTAACAAATCCAGTACATTCTCCACAGCTGCCGGTTTTTCTGACGCTTGCCGGGCTGACTGCTGTTCAGCCAGTTCTTTTTCTTTCTGCTCTGTCAACAGCAGGTAGGCAGCCGCAGCTGCCGCCAGTGCCAGTAAAAAGAAAGGGAAGAAAGGAATTTGCGGCACGATACTCAGCAGCAGCAAAATCCCGGCCGCCAGCATCATCACCCGGGGAAAGCCGAAGAGCTGTCTGGAAACGTCCTGGCCAAAACTGTTTACTGTCGCACTGCGTGTTACCAACATCCCGGCGGCGGTAGAAACCATTAGAGACGGGATCTGGGAGACTAAACCATCCCCTACCGTCAGCAGGATAAAACGCTCAATCGCCTCCTGGAAGGGCAGGCCCAGCTGTGTCATCCCTACAATAAAGCCGCCAATAATGTTAATGAACACAATGATGATGCCGGCAATGGCGTCACCGCGCACAAATTTATTGGCACCGTCCATGGCCCCGTAAAAATCTGCCTCGGCCTGCAGGATCTCACGCCGGCGGCGTGCCTCCTGTTCAGTAATCAGACCGGCATTAAAATCTGCGTCTATGCTCATCTGCTTACCCGGCATGGCATCCAGGGTAAAACGTGCCGCTACTTCTGCCACCCGGCCTGAACCATTAGTAATAACCACAAACTGAATGATCGTGATAATAAGAAAGATAATCAGTCCCACCACATAGTTATTGCCGGTAACAAAGCTGCCGAAGGCATGAATCAGACTGCCGGCCTCCCCGCGGCTCAAAATCAAACGCGTCGAAGAAATATTTAAAGCAAGGCGGAAAAGCGTTACCACCAGCAGCAGGGAAGGAAAAACGGAAAATTGCAAGACATTGGTGGTAAAGAGCGTTAGAATCAAGACTATTAAAGATAGGGCAATGGATATAGTTAAAAGCAGATCTAGAAGCAGGGGGGGCAGGGGAATGATAATAATCAAAATAATTGCTACCACAGCTGCCGCCACGATCATATCTGAATTCTGCATCATATTCTGCCAGTTTTGGCGGAGTGAAAATCGTGCCATGTCGGATGTCCTTTCGCCAGTAATAACTGTTTAAAGCTGACCATGCCGGGCTTGGTAAACAAGGGCCAAAATCTCTGCCACAGCCTGGTATAATTCCACCGGAATAATCTCGCCCAGTTCTACCTGCTCATAAAGCAGGCGGGCAACCTCTTTATTTTGAATCACCGGCACCCCATGCTCCTCAGCGCGCTCACGAATGCGCTTGGCGATATAACCGGCGCCCTTAGCCACCACGACCGGGGCGGTATCCTCCCCTTCACGGTAGCGCAAAGCTACGGCCAGCCGGGTAGGGTTAGTTATCAGCACCGCCGCGCTGGGAATATCCTGCAGCATTTTCTGCAGGGCCAGTTTGCGCTGCGTTTCCCGAATCCTCGCTTTAAGCTGCGGATCACCTTCCAGCTGCTTGAGCTCTTCCTTAATTTCCTGCCTGCTCATGCGCAGACTTTTGTTGTATTCATAACGCTGATAAAAATAATCCGCCAGAGCCAGCGCCAAGAAAGTAAGGGCAATGCGTAAAGCCAGGCCTAAGGCCAGTGACCGCACCGTCTCCCACATCCCCGGAGCATCCTGGTATAAAACCAGGAACAGTTTTTCCAGGTTAGCGCGGATAAACTGCCAGGCAGCCAAGCCCACCAGCACTACTTTAATGAGCGCTTTTATCAGTTCCACCAGGGCATGTTTGGAAAACATGCGCTGCAGCCCGCTGACGGGGTTGAGGCGGCTTAACTGCAGGGTCACCGGGACAGAGAGGAAACCGACCTGCAGGAAATTACTGCCCACGGCAGTCACCATCACCACCAGAAAAAGCGGTGCCAGGATGAAGAAAAAATCGCTTATGACCATCACCATCAGGTCAGTCACACTGCCGCTGACTAAACTAAAGTCGTGCATTTGTAAATAGCGCTGCAGCATCCGGCAGCAGTAATCCCAGGTTTGAGTACTGGAAGTATAAAATAAAATAACCAGGGCTAATAAATTGAAGGCTGAATTTAATTCAGTTGACTTGACAACCTGTCCCTTTTTTCTTGCTTCTTCCTTACGCCGTGGTGTAGGTTCTTCCGTTTTATCACTGTCAGCAAACAGCTGTAAATTAAACCTGTTTACGGCTGCTGCAGCAGCTGCAGCAGTAATGTCAGATTTTCCTGGATCAGTGTAAAAACTCTCGTCAGCAGCGGAGTCAGATACGGATAGCTGAGATAAACAGCACACAGGGCAATCCCCACCTTTAAGGGCATCCCCACCATCAAAACATTAAGTTGAGGAACCGTTTTTGATAATAAGCCAAGCACTAAATCACAAAAAATCAGCACAATAACCACCGGCGCCGCCAGCTGCAGGGCAAGCATGATCATTTGCGCAAAGAAAGCGGTAAAGGCAGAAAAGAGGGCGGGCTGAAAAACAATGCCGCCCGGCGGCACCACCGCCACTGTACGAGCCAGGGCCAAAAACAGCTGATGATGGGCATCAAGGGTGAAGAAGACCAGGGACGCCAACAGGTAATAATACTGGCCAAAAATCGTCACCTGGCCGGTAAACATGGGATCAAAAACGCTGGACATGGCCAAGCCTGCCTGCAGATCTATTAACTGTCCGGCGATGCGCACTGCTGAAAATACCAGCAGCACCAGGTAACCTAAGGCCAAACCAAACATTGCTTCTGCCGCCACTGCCAGCAGGTAAGGGAGAAAATGCTGAGGCAGAGCCAGAGGCTGAGGCGCCGCCGCAAGGTAGATCAGATAAGTAAGCAAAGCGGCAAAACCTATCTTTGTCAGAAGCGGAGTGCCGCGCCAGTTAAAAAAGGGCAGCACCACCATCAGGGCAGTAAAACGGACCAATAATAAGAAGTAGCTTGCTCCCTGCGCTGCTAACATTGTTCTTCCTTTCAGCTGAGGGAGGACATCTCGGTAAATAATTTGATGGTAATAGCCATTAACATCTTCAGCATCCAATTGCCAAAAAAGAGCATGCTGACTAAAATAGCCACCAGTTTAGGCACAAAGGTTAATGTTTGCTCCTGAATCTGCGTAGTAGCCTGAAAAATACTTATCCCTAAGCCCACCAACAAGCTTAAGATTAAGATAGGTGCGGCTACCGTCAGCGTTGTGAAAATAGCCTCCCTGGCAATGGCCAGGACATACTCTTGTGACATAGCATCCTCCCGTCTAACTAAAACTCTCGACTACAGATTTAATCACCAAATGCCAGCCGTCTACCATCACAAACAGCAGCAGCTTAAAGGGCAGCGAAACCATCACCGGCGGCAGCATAAACATACCCATGGACATTAAAGTACTGGCCACCACCATATCGACAATCAAAAAAGGAATAAATAACATAAAACCCATTTGAAAAGCAGTTTTTAATTCCGAAATCACAAAGGCCGGGATTAAAACATTCAGGGGAACATCCTGACGGGTTTGCGGTCGTTCTGCCTGAGCAATATTGATAAAGAGTGCCAAATCTTTTTCCCGCGTATAGCGAAACATAAACTCCCGCAGCGGCTCCGCCCCCAGCTTTAAAGCTTCCTCCTGTGTAATCTCTTCCTGCAGATAGGGCTCAATTGCTGTCGTGTTAATCTGGCGGTAGACAGGCGACATAATAAAAATTGTCAGTAAGAGGGCCAGACCGATTAAAACCTGGTTTGGCGGTACCTGCTGTGTGGCCAGCGCACTGCGCAGAAAAGAAAGCACCACCACAATCCGGGTAAAGGAAGTCATTAAGACAAGTATGGCCGGTACCAGTGTTAACACAGTTAACAACAGCAGCAGCTGCAGGGAACCGACCACCTCCTGTGGTTCAGTGGCCGTTCCCAGATTTATATTGAGATTGGGGAGCGGCAGCGGGGCAGCCGCAGCCCGGCCGGGCAGCAGCACCAGTAAAACTGTCAGCAGCAGTAATACTTGTCCCACGGTTAATCTGAATTTAAGTCCGTTATTCTTCATGCTTATCACCTGTCTGCCAGGGAAAGACGGCCTTTGTTTTGCTGCGCTGCAGAATGCTGCTGAAAGCGGCAGCGGCCCCTGCTTCTGCCTGCTGCAGATCAGCAGCATCAATTTCCGTCAGGTAGGCTATCGTTGTCGGTGTCAGGCCGACGACAAAATAACGGCTGCCTGCTTTCACCAGGTAGAGTGAGCTGCGGGGAGCCAGGGCTAAACGTTCAATTACCTCCAGCCGGCGGCTCTGCAGCATACTACCGTGCTGCAGGTACGGCAGCAGGTAACGCACCGTACCGTAAGCCAGGACTAAAACTAAAGCCAGACTGCCGAAAAGCTTTAAGTAAACCAGCACGTACTCCATCTTGTTAATCCTCTTCCTGCCTCAGCCGGGGATGCACATTAAAATCCGCCACCCGGCAGCCAATATCTTCGTTAATCACTATCACTTCTGCTGCTGCCAGCGGCCTGTCGTTGACACACAGCAGGGCATTCTCACCGGCTGCCGTGTCAAGTTTAATAATTGAGCCCTCCTGCAGCTGTAAGATTTCCTTCACCGTCAACGTGGCCTTGCCTAACTCTAAAGAAAGCTTAACCGGTACAGCTCCGAAAAAAGCTAAATCTCTTTGTTTACCGCCGGGGGGCTGAGGTGTCAGTTCGGGAAAAGTTATTTTTTCAATGGTATGTGCAGGCACGGCGGCCGCCGCGGCTGACCCTGAGGCCGCGGCCTCCGGCGCGGCAGTGTCTGCTGCCTGCAGGCGGCTTACCAGTTCTTCAATTTCCGCTTGCGACATCTTATTGCTGCTCATCAGATCCTCCTACTGCACTAAAAATTCCGTAAAAAATATTTCTTTGACTTCCCCACGGGTCAGCACCTCATTGACGGCTGTCAGCAGTTCTGTGCGCAGTGCCGCCAAACCGTCTTCCTGGGCCAAATCATGGGCACGCCAACGGCGCAAAACTGTAATGGTTAAATCCCGCAGCTGTGCCTGGCGCTGTTCCAGTTCGGCCAAAAGTTTTTTCTCCCGGTAGGCCAGCACCACCCCGGCCTTCAAATAACGGCGCTGGCTGCTGTCATTTAAGTTAACGGTAAAACCTTCCGGTCCGAATAATTCGTAATAGCCGTCTTCCCGGGCAGCCCGGGCAGGCGGAAAGGTAAAGAAGGGATGACCACTGCCCAGATTGTAGCTGCCTAAGCAGAGGACTAAAGCTGCCAGCAGGACAGCGCTTACCGCCAGAATTTTAGGCCAACTGCTGCTTCTTTTACCATCATTTGCTTTCTTCTCCTGTGCTGCCAAGCTCATCTGCCCCCTTGTCCAGTAAATTTACCTCGGAAATTACAATATTGACACGACGATTGCGGGCCCGTCCGGCTGCTGTGTCATTAGGAGCAACAGGCTGGTATTCCCCGTAACCGGTTGCGATAAAACGTTCAGGAGCTATATGCTGCGTCTCAATGAAATAACGGACGACATGAACCGCCCGGTCTACTGATAATTCCCAGTTGGAGGGATAGCGTGCCGTCTTGATCGGTACATTGTCAGTATGACCTTCCACGATAATTTGGTTAGGGACACTTTTGAGGATGCCGCTCACTTTCGCCAGCAGCTGCCGTGCGTCTTCCCTGATTTCCGCCCGGCCGGAATCAAATAAAATACGATCTTCAATCTCCAGCACGATGCCGCGCTCTTCGATCCGCGGTCTGATATAGCCGTCCATGCCTTCTTCCCGCAAATACTGCCTGACCGCCTCATAGGTGATCACTATCTGCTCTATTTGCCCCGGCTCCGGCACAGCGCCTTCATCTTCTTCAGGCAGCGGCTGCCGGTCCAAAATGCCTTCACCGCCGAGGAAAGAACTTTGAATGGAGGTAAGCACCTGCTGGAAGCGCTGCACATCAAGCACGGAATAAGCATAGAGCAGGATAAAAAAGGCCAGCAAAAGTGTCACCATATCACTATAGGTGATCATCCATTCCGGCGCACCGCCGCTTTGCTCCTGCTTCGCCATCTGCCGTCGTTTACGCATGATCATACACCATTTCGTCCTGCTCCTCTGCCGCGGCTAACTGCTGCTCCATTTCCGCACGCTCCTCCGGTGAAGCAAAGGCCTTCAGTTTTTCCTGCAGCACCCGGGGGTTAGTCCCGGCCTGCAGGGCCAGCACTCCCTCAATCACGGCTTCCTTTAGAGCAACTTCCGCCTCACTGCGGATGGCAAGTTTGCCGGCCATGGGGATAAAGAGCAAATTTGCCAGCAGAGCACCATAAAAGGTTGTAATCAGTGCCACGGCCATACCCGGGCCAATACGGCTGGGATCATCCAAGTGGGCCAGCATCTGAATTAAGCCAATTAAAGTACCGATCATGCCAAAAGCCGGTGCTAATGTTCCCCAGGCGCGGAAAACATCCTGCCCCAGTTTATGACGGCCGGCAATGGTATCAAGCTCCGTTTCCATAATGTCACGGATAACTTCCGGCTCCAAACCGTCAATCACCAGCTGCAGGCCATTAACTAAAAAGGGATCATCCAGATCTGCCAAATTATCCTCTAACGCCAGTAAACCTTCCCGGCGTGCTTTTTGCCCTAAGCGCACAAACAGATTAATAATGTCACTAATTTCAGCCACATCATCCATAAAAGCCTGTTTGGTAACCTGCAGCACCATTTTTACTTGTGGGATTTGAAAATTGACCAGGAGGGCGGCAAAGGAACCGCCCACCGTAATCATCAAACTGGAGGGACTCCAGAAGACAGCCAAACTGCCTTCCATGGCAATGGCACCGATCACCAGTCCCAGTCCCAGCACAATACCCAGAATCGTCAAAATATCCATCCGCTGCTGCATTTTCCTCACCTCGCGTTCTTCCGCAGCTGCAGCATACTGTTACCGCTTCAAGTTAACTACTTCCTGCAGCAATTCATCAGAGGTGGTGATCACCCGCGAATTGGCCTGATAGGCACGGGAGGTAGTAATCATTTCGGTAAACTCATAGGACAAGTCAACATTGGACATTTCCAGCGAAGATGTTTCAATGGTACCGCGGCTGTCTTCCCCGGCAGCGCCAATATTGGGCTCTCCGGAGTTGGCGGAAACGGCATATAAATTACCGGACGCCTTCGTTAAACCTTCGGGATTGGCAAAGCTGGCCAGGGCAATTTGTCCCAAATCTCTGACCATCCCATTGGTATAAATGCCGCTGATGATACCTGTTTTCCCCACCATATAGCTCTCTAACACACCTACGGGGAAACCGTCCTGTGTATCCATTCTGGCATTGCTCTTGCCCACTTTTTGTGACAGAGAGGAAAAATCAAGGGAAATCTGCAGATCTTCCGCGCCCCCCGGCAGGCCGGTAATGCTAATCTGTGAAGCAGCAGCCGGTACAAAACTGCCGTTAGCCGTAAAGCGGAGTTCTGCGCCCAGACCGGTAAGGGTGATGCCCGGAACTAAATCACCGGCGGCAGACCGCAGTTCGGCCCCGCTCAAATTCCACTCATTGTCTGCCGTTTTGGTAAAAGTCAGGTTGAGGCTGTAGGCTCTGCCCTGTGAATCGTAGATTAATGCTTCCGTCACATGCCCTGCCGCTTCAGCATCTAAATTACCGCTGAACTTCATCTGCCCTGTCGCCCGGGATACAACTTTTTCCCCTAAAGGTATATTTAGTGTCGTCAGGGGAGTATTGGTATCAATGGTACCGTCAGCATCTGCCTGCCAGCCTAAAAGCTTTAAGCCGTTGGCAGAGTTGACCAAATCACGGTCAATGCCGAGGGAAAAGGCACCGTCCCGCGTAAAATAGCTATTGAAGCCGTCTGTAACGACAAAATATCCGCTGCCCTGAATAACCATGTCATCGGGATTTCCTGTATACTGGGGACTTCCCTGTGTATGCAGCGTATCAATGGCGCTAATGGTCACGCCCATGCCCACCTGGGAAGCATTAGTTCCCCCGCGTCCGTTCATGGGAGCACTGGCCCCCCGGATCATCTGACTGTACACATCCTGAAAGCGGACACGGCTGCTTTTAAAGCCGATGGTATTAACATTGGCAATATTGTTACCAATAACATCAAGTTTTGTCTGGTGATTGCGCAATCCGGTTACGCCGGAAAATAAAGATCTTTGCATTTTTTAACCTCCTTGTCTGGCGGCAGACCGCTTCTGTCCATCCACGGTCTGTGGCTTCCTCACTGAGGTCCGGCCACTTACTTAATCATTACCGCGCTGTCAATATTAGTAAAAACACGATCCTGCAGATCATCACCCTTAACGGCTGTAATAATGGTATTATTTTTCACGCTGGCCACAAAGGCAATATCCTGATAGAGCAGCAGTGAGGACTGCGACCCTTTTTCCCTTGCTGCCTGCAGCGCCCGGGAAAGTTTTGTCACATCCTGCGGCGCCAGTTCTATCTGCCGCTCCTGCAGACGCTGCAGGACATGGGCAGAAAATTTTAGCGGCTGCGGTGCCGACAGCTGCTGCTGCAGCACTTGGGCAAAAGGCACCTCAGCTTTTGCGGCAGCTTCCTGTTTTACGCTTTTCCGCGCTGCTGCCGGTAAAGCAGGCGGGTATAAAGGCCGGTTAACTTTCATCGTCACTGACTCCCTGCGCTACTCTGATTACATCTGCCAAGGGATACGAGCGGCCATTAACAACAAGCCAGGGCTGACTGCCCACAAATTCTACCGCTGTCACCGTCCCGGTCACCACCTCGCCCTCAGCCTCAGCCACCGTTACCTCTAAACCAAGATAAGCAGGGGCAGTATTCTGCATGCCGGCCTGCAGAGCCAGCAGCTGCTGCATGGTATTGTTTAAGTTATACATCTGTTCCAAAGCGGAAAACTGGGCCAACTGGGCCACAAAGGCGCTGCTGTCCTGCGGGTTTAAAGGGTTTTGGTAGCGCAGCTGCGCAACCAGCAGCTGTAAAAAGGCATCCTTACCTAATTCCTGCACAGCGTCTTTACCGGCCGCTGTTGTCGTGCCGGGGGCTGCAGCTGCACCTGTGGTCGTAATTCTTGTGATCATCATTTCACCTCCGCCTCTCTCTTAAGCTCTTAAGTCTAAACCTGGCCGGCCGACAGCTGTCGTGGGCAGCAGTATGTGCGGGGTTAAGCCGTCGGTTTTATCCGGCGGGGCCATAAACTGCTGCTGCCGTGGGGAGTGCTGTCCTGTCTGCTGTTCTGCCTGACTTTCTCCCTGTCCCACATGCACACTAAAATCAGCGATGGTAATTTGCTGCGTCTGCAGACGCTCCCGCAGCTGTTCCAGCGAAGCATCCAGGAGCTGTTTGACCAGCAGATTATCAGTAATGACCTGCGCCGTCAGCTGACCTGACTGCAGCCGCAAACGGATTTCTACCCGACCCAAAGTCTCCGGTTTTAAGCGCACATACAATTTTTTTTCTCCCGTGGGAAGCTCTGAGGCAATAATACTTTGTGCCAGCTGTTTCACCACTGACACCGACAGCGGCACACTTTCCCTCTTATCCTTGGCTGCTGCCGTTACGGCGTAATCTACACTCCAATCAGGCACGGCCGTAAGTATTTCCTCTGCCCTGCCGGCAGGCTGCAGGCTTACCCTGCTGCGCTCCGTTTCTGCTGCGGTCCGCTCCCTTACTGCTGTCGGCCGTTCCCTCCCGGCGGCCTGGTAGGGGCGGTCAGCAGCCTCTGCCTGCTCAGCTGCCGTCCGGCTGTCTGTTTGCATCTCCCCGCCAAACTGTGGTTCCGGCTCGGCTGCTGCCTCGGGGCAGTCGGCTCCTGCTGCCGGCCCTAGAGCTTCCGCGGCAGGAAGTTTACTTCCCGGCACGGCTGTAGTTACTTTTGCAGCCCCTGCAGCAGGCATTGTTTCCTCACTTTGAGCCGCTGCTGCTGTTAAGTGCTGTGCGGCTTCTGCTTTAAAGTCGGCAGCCGTCCGCAGCGAATTTTCTTCTCCGGTCAGACTGTCTGGCGCCTGTTCAGTCCCGGCAGCAGCTGCACTAAGGGACTCATGTGGTACATTTAGCAGCAGCGCCGCTTCGCTCTGCCGCAGCTCTGCAGTTAAGCTGCCCTCAGCAGCAGTACTGAACAGCTCAGCCGCTGCCATACTGTCCGGACCTGGGAAAGCTTGTACTGCCGCCACAGCAGCAGCCGGAGCCGCCTCCTGCCCTGCCGCGCCGTTTGCTGCCGGCAGCGGTCTGCCCCCAACTAATGTCTGCTGAGCGGGCAGGCCTGAACCCAGCATGGCTAAACAGAGCTGCCAAAAATCTGCTTCCTCCTGCTCTGCTTTTTTTGCTCCCGGCACTGTTGTCCCGCCGGCACAAACTGACGGCAGCACCATCTGTACATTCATCTGCTCACCTCCTTTCAGGGAGTAGTAAATTCTTGCGGAAAGTTTACTCAGCAGCCTGGCGGAGAAAGACATTTCTTGCTATTTCATCTGTCTGACGCTGTTCCGCCTGTGCCTGCCGGTACTGATAACGGGCATAATCTTTCTCCCGCAGTTTATCCATTACCTTACGTTCCTGCATCGCCTTTTCCGTCTCCGCAATCTGCTGCTGCAGCCGCTCTTCCTGTTTCATCAATTCAGCTTCACAGGCCTGCAAACGTTCTGCCAGCAGTGCCAGATACTCACTGGCCTGCAGCGCTTCAGAAAGCCGCAGCTGCTGTGACTGACGCCTGGAATAGTCAGCCTGGCCTGCCAAAAAGGCATTTTCTGCTTCCCGGTAAGCCTGGCGTGCTGTCTCAGCCTCCCGCTGTACCTGCGCCAGGCGGGCTTGTGCTTCCTCTTCCTTCAGCTGTCGATAAGCTAACACTTTTTGCAAGGGGAAACGATACATTTATCCTGTCTTCCTTCCCAAAGTTTGCTTTAATTTGCCCAGGGCCTCGCTGAACGAGTCCACTTCTTTAATATCCTGCCTTAAGAGAGCCTGCATTCCGTCGATATAGCGGCGCGCCTCATCGAGGCGAGGATTGCTTCCCTCCACATAGGCACCGATATTGATTAAATCTTCTGCTTCAGTGTAAGCAGCTAAATAGTCGCGAAAAACCGATGCCAGCTGCTGATGCTCTTCATCCACCAGGTCTGTCATCAGCCGGCTGATACTCTGCAGAATATCGATGGCAGGGAAGTGGTTTTTGGCCGCTAAATCCCGGGATAAAACTATATGGCCGTCCAGAATGCTGCGCACCGCATCAGCAATGGGTTCATTAAAATCATCGCCGTCAACCAGGACTGTATAGAGACCTGTAATGGACCCCTGCGCCGCCGTCCCCGCCCGTTCCAATAAGCGGGGCAGCATGGTAAACACGGAAGGGGTGTAACCTTTTGTCGTCGGCGGCTCACCAATGGCCAGACCCACTTCCCGCTGCGCCATGGCCAGACGTGTCACCGAATCCATCATTAACATTACTTTTTTTCCCTGATCGCGGAAATACTCAGCGATGGCGGTAGCAACCATGGCTCCTTTGATGCGCACCAGGGGAGGGCGGTCAGAAGTAGCTGCCACCACCACGGAACGGGCCAAGCCTTCCGGTCCCAAATCTTTTTCAATAAAATCTAAAACTTCCCGGCCGCGTTCACCTACCAGGGCAATGACATTCACATCAGCCGCACTATGGCGGGCAATCATGCCCAGTAAGGTAGACTTGCCCACACCGCTGCCGGCAAAAATACCGATCCGCTGTCCCTGTCCGCAGGTGAGAAACAAATCTATGGCCCGCACGCCGGTTGGCAGCTGTTCCTCAATCCGCCGCCGCTGCAGGGGCTGGGGCGGGTCATTATCCACCGGATAGCTGGTGCCGCCATTGATAAACCCATTACCCTGCAGCGGCCGGCCTAAACCGTCAACAACCTGCCCTAATAAAGCCGGACTGACATTTACAGTAAAGGCCTGACCGGTGGAGATCACTTCACAGCCGGGACGGATACCCTGTACATTGCCCAGCGGCATCAATAAAACCGAGCCATCTCTGAACCCTACCACTTCCGTCAGCACCGGTTCAGCAGCAGGGGCAAGGTAAAGAAGGCAGACTTCGCCAATAAAAGCCTCTATCCCCTGCACTTCAATGGTTAGTCCGACAACTTCAGTAACCCGGCCTGCTTTTCTGACTGCGGAAAACTTATCTAAAGCCTGCTGATAAGCAGCTAAATTTAAATCAGACATCCGGCATCACTTCGGCCAAAAGCTGCCGCAAGGCTGCAAAACGCTCATCTAAGCGGCAGCTTAACACTGTACTGCTGCTTTCCAGGCAGCAGTCACCCCGCTGCAGCGTACTGTCTGCTAACAGATGTAACCTGCTCTGCTCGCCCACCTCTGCCTGCCACTGCGGCAGCAGTTCCCGGCTGCCGGCGGCATCTTCCGGATGCAGGCGGATCACAATTTCGCCGCTTTCCTTGATCTGCTGCAGATTTTCCTGCACCAACTGCTGCAGGATCTGCGGATTTTCCAAGCGCTGGGCACGGACAAACTTTTCTGCTATCTCCACTGCCAGTTTAACTACCTGCGGCTCTACATTATCCAGCATTTGCTGCCGCAGCTGCCGCGCTTCCGCCAGCATCTCCTCCGCTGCCTGCCGCAGCTGCCGGCTTTCCTGCTCTCCCGCCTGCAGCCCTTCCCGGTAGCCGCGCTGGAAGCCGGCTTCCTGAGCCTCCTGCCGCAGCGTTGCAGCCTCTGCCTGTCCTTGTGCCAGCAGGGCCTCTTTCTTTGCTGCTGCAGCCGCTAAAATTTGTTCACACTGCTGCCGTGCCAGTAACAGTTCTGCCTGCGCCTGCTGCCGTATTTTTTCTGCCTCTTCTGCGTTCGTCATCAGTTCCTGACTTGTCTTGCCGGCAGTTTTTTGTTCTTTAACAGGCTGCAGTAAAGGCAGCTGCAGGCAGCCGATCTTATCAATACAAGGGGCCTTCAGGATTTTAGATAATGATGGCATCTTCACCACCCCGCGAAATAATAATTTCCCCTGCTTCGTCTAATCTGCGGACAATACTGACAATGCGCTGCTGTGCCTCCTCCACATCCCGCAGGCGGACAGGACCCATAAATTCGATATCCTCCTGCAGCATTTCGGCAGCACGTTTAGAAATATTGCGGAAAATCCGCTCCCGTACTTCATCGCTGGAACCTTTAAGGGCCATGGCCAGATCTTTTTGATCTACTTCGCGAATGATGCGCTGAATCGAAGCATTATCCAAACCAATTACATCCTCAAAGATAAAGAGACGCTTGCGAATTTCATCCACCAGCTTGGGATGTTCCAGTTCCAATTCCTCCAAAATCAGCTTCTCTGTACCACGGTCAACATTATTCAGAATGTCAACCAAGGTACCAATGCCGCCGGCCACAGCATAATCCTGCTGTGCCACCGAAGATAAGCGTGCTTCTAAGACCCGCTCCACTTCCCGCAGGACTTCCGGTGAAGTTCTTTCCATGGTGGCAATACGCTGGGCAATACCTGCCTGCTGCTCTTCCGGCAAATCAGATAAAATTTGTGAAGCCTGCTGGGGATCCAGATAGGATAAAATCAGAGCAATCGTTTGGGGATGTTCGTGGGCAATAATATTGGATAACTGTTTCGGGTCCGTTTTACGGGCAAACATAAAGGGTTTAATTTGTGAGGCTTCTCTTAATTTTTTAATTATTTCGTGAGCTTTTTGGGTGCCTAAAGTTTCTTCCAGCAGTTTTTTCGCGTACTCCAAACCGCCGTCAAGTACATATTTCTGAGCCTGATTCACGAGCATAAATTCTTCCAGGACTTCTTCCATCTCTGAGATTTCAACCTTGGTCGTATTGGCAATTTCCAAAGAAATACGTTCAATGTCGCTCTCACTGAAATGTCTCAGGATTTTTGCCGACAGGCTCGGCCCCAAAGCCATGAGCAGGATAGCTGCTTTCTTCAGACCGGTTAACTTGCTGCGCACCATGTCCGCCTCCTATTCTTCCGCTAACCAGGCGCGAATCAAGAAAGCTGCCATTTCCGGCTCTTTCTCTGCCAATTTGCGCACTTGCTGATTTCTACTGTCATCCTCACCGGCTTTGCTCTGCTCGGCGGAAATTAAAGCTGCTGCCCGCTGTTCAGGCAGTGTCGGTAACGAAGGCACTTCTGTCTCCGCTGCCCCTGCCCGCCTCCTGCTCCACAGGCGCAATACCAACAGTAAAAGAAGTAAGCCTCCTAAAACTACGGTCCCGTAGACTGCATAACGCTGCCAGCTGCGCCAGGCGTCCTCCGGTTCAGGCAGTATTTCCTCGCCGGCAGCACCACTAAAGTTCATCCCCTGTACGTCAATGGTATCACCACGATCCTGCTGATAGCCGACAGCGGCGGCCACTGTGCTTCTAATCTGCGCCACCTGCTGCGGTGTTACTTCCCCGTTCTTATTGTTTACCACCACCGCTGTATGCAGTTTTAGTAAACGACCGGGAGCAAAGATCTGTTTATTAGTCGTTTCGCTGACTTCATAATTGACAGTTTCCTCAATTTTTTCATAGGCGCCGCCTTCACTGTCTTCCGGCAGCACGTACCCGGGAATATTGCTGTCTGTACCTGCCTCTCCGACAATGCTGCCCTCGCTGCCGACCCAGGTTTCCCGCTTAACGGTACGGCTGCGCGGCACACCGTCATCGGCATAGGTGATCACCGTTGTTTCCTGGGAGTTAAAATCAAGCTCCGCCGTCATCATGGCAATGGCTTGTCCCGGACCTAAAACCCGATCCAGCAGCCTCTGCACCCGCTGCTCCAGCTCCTGTTCAAAGGCACGCCGCACTTTAAACTGCCTGAAAGCTGCATCTGCCGGCAGCGCAGGCTGCTCTGCAGTATAAAGATCACTTAACAGATTGCCCTGTGTATCGACCACCGTAATCTGCTCCGGGGTTAAATTTTCCACACTGGCCGCCACCAAATGCATAATACCGCGCACCTGAGCTTGCTCCAGCTGTGAAAAAGGATTCAGTTTCAGCACGATCGAGGCAGAAGGGGCTGCAGTCTCTGTAACAAAGACGCTGGGTTCGGGCAGTGTCAGATGTACTCTGGCCTGCTCCACTTCTTCCAGCTGGACAATTGTCCTGCGCAGTTCTTCCTGAAGGGCGCGCTGATAATCTAAACGTCGTTCAAACTCCGTGGCTCCCAGTTTTGTTTTATCAAACAGCTCGAAGCCGGCGCTGCCCCCCATGAGCGCTCCATCGCTTGCTAACTGAATCCTTAAATCGTAAACCTCATCATCCTTGACGAGGATCGTTTGACCTTCCTGGTCTAACTCGTAATCAACTCCTAACTCCTGCAGTTTTGCGGCAATTCTGCCGGCATCTGCTGCCTCCAGGCCTGTGAACAAGGGCGACATCGGCGGTCGCAACAGAACCCGTGCGACAAAAAAGACTGTAGTTAAAATTGCTGCGCCTAGTACTATGCTTGCTGCTTTTTTTGCCTTACTTAACTGCTGCCACTTTCCCTTTACCCCTTCCCAGGTAACAGGAAAGCGCCTCGGCTCCGACAATCTCAATCACCCCACTTCTGCTCAGCAGATCAAATCTGCATGCGCGAAATCTCCTGGTAAGCATCCACAATTTTGTTGCGTACCTGGACCGTTAATTCCATGGCCAGTCTGGCCTGTTCGATGGCAATCATGACCTGGTGTACATCTTCAACTTCTCCCGCAGCCAGACTGACAGCCGCCTCTTCCGCCGCCACCTGCAGCCGGTTAACTTTTGCCAGGGCCTGCTGCAGCAGGTCACAAAACCGGCTGTCCGCTGCTGTGCCGTCGGCAGCGTCTGTTTGCTGCTGCCGCTGAACGGGAAGAAAGGGATTAATTGCTTCAATTTGCATTTGGCTCACCTACCCCCTGCCAATTTCCAGAGCTTTCAAAAACATGCCTTTACCGGCATTAAGCACCGTTACATTTGCCTCATAGGCCCGCGCTGCCGTGATCAGATCTACCATTTCCTGCAGCACATTAACATTTGGATAGGCTACATAACCTTCGGCATTGGCATCCGGATGCTGAGGATCAAATTCCAGGCGCGGCGCAGTATCGTCTTCCCGGATCGCGCTGACGCGCACACCCTGCCCGGGCCGGCCGGCTGACGCCAGCACAGCAGCAAAAACGGCTGCTTTGCGGCGGTAAGGTCCGCCGTCTGCGGTACGGGTTGTTTGAGCATTGGCAATATTGCCGGCAATTAGATCCAGACGCAGACGCTCTGCCGTCAGACCGGAGGCTGCCGTTTCAATGGCCTGAAATAATTTCATTACTTTATCGCCTTCCTTCCTGCAGTATATAACGCAGTAAGCTGTAGCGGCCGTTTAACACCTGCGTTAAGGCGTTATACCGCAGCTGATTAGTACTTAACTGCACCATCTCCCGGTCAATATCTACATTATTGCCGTCTGTACGCATCGCCGTGCTGTTATCGGTAATAACACGATGCTTAAGGTCTGCCGGCTCAGAGGTAAAGGGCAGATGGCGCGGATGTGTCCTGCGCAGCGACTGCGGAGACGGTGCCGCCAGGGCTGCTTTTAACTGCTCTTCAAATAAAACTTCCTGCCGCTTAAAGTGCGGTGTATTGATATTAGCCACATTATGGGCACTGACACGCTGTCTCGCCGCCGCGGCATCTAAAGCCAGCTGCAGCACAGCGCCGGTTTTATCATTGATCAGTTTCATGTTTTCAACCCCCCTATCCGGCTGCTGAAAATAAAAAACCCTAGGAATACAACTTTTGCAGGACTCAGCAAAAAAAAGTGCCCTGGCGAACGAGTTGCACCCTAAGGAAATAAAGCCGGCAACCCAGCCGCCCTACCTGCAGAGGCTTAGGCCTGTGGTTTTGCGTCCCTGCCTTTCGACAGGTTTGCCCTTTACAGCCAGTGGATAAATATCCCCCGTCACCGGATCCTCTCTGCAGTTTAATTTTATCTGTCATTTTCCGCTTCAGGGAAATAATACCTACACCTAATTCATGCCTTAATTCTGCATAAAATCAAAAATTCCTTCAGCAAAATATTTTTTTTAATGAATTAGTAATCATTATTTGGCCCAATAACCATTTTTAGCAGGAATGTTGTCTCTTTTTGTTAAAATACTAGCTGTGTAGAAGGGAGGGGAAAACCATCTATCAACAGCAACAGCAAAAAGTTAATCAGCAGCTTTTCCTGTTTATTCTCTTCTGTTCAGTTTTAGCTTTCCTGCTGACAACAGTTTTTCAGCTGCCCTTTGATGCCCCGGTTTACAGTGCTCCTTTTAGTGCCTGGGAATATATTAACAGTCTGGCGGTCTTTGATAAACCATGGCGGGAAACGGAAGCGGGGCTGCCCGTCACCCGGGCCGAGGCTGTCAGCTTATTTGCTGCCCTGGAGGGTTACAGTGAAAACAAGGCGGCTTACCACAGCCTGCTTGCCCAGACAGGCTTTCCCCTCAACTCCTTGTACGAACCGCTGCAGCGCCGGGAATTATACCTCCTGCTGGCTCGCAGCACACAGGAGCCTGTGGAGCAGGCAGGAAAGTATTTTCTCTCCGCCGCGGCAGAACAGCTGCCCCTCAACCAATTGGCGCATTTAGGCATTATCGATGTTCCCTTTGACAGGACTTTTAACCCCGGGGCCGTCGTCACCCGGCAGGAACTGGTGCAAACCGCGGCCAGAACCGCCAAACCGGCGCTGCGCATCCATAATGCCCCGGTCGTAACAGCAGTACCACAAAAGTATACCTATCAGCGGCTGACTGCCGATGTGCATGCACTGGCTGCGGCCTACCCGGACTTAATCTCCCTGGTGGAAATAGGACAGTCGGTAGAGGGACGAGCCATTTACGCCCTGCGCCTCGGCCACGGCACAAAAGAAATCTTTCTGGACGCCGCCATTCATGCCAGTGAATGGCTGACGACCAATCTGCTCATGAAAATGGCAGAGGAATACGCCCGTCATGCCCAGTATGACCGCCCCTTCGGCCCCTATCATGTAGCGGAAATATTAGAAGAAGTCAGCCTGTGGTTTATGCCCATGCTTAATCCCGACGGGGTCACCTTAGTTTTAGAAGGCCCGGAAGCTGTACAAAACAGTACTTTTGCAAAACAGTTATTACAGCAGGCTAACGAAAACAGCTTCAGCAGCTGGAAAGCCAACATTCGCGGCGTTGATTTAAACCGGCAGTTCCCGGCTTTCTGGTCCCGTTTGGTCAACGTGCAGCCGCGGCCGGCACCCAGCCATTTTAAAGGAACAAAACCTTTAAGTGAACCGGAAGCGCAATCCTTATATGATTTTACTTTACAGCGGCGGCCGGCCATGGTTATTTCCTTTCACCAGCAGGGGGAAATAATTTACTGGTACAACCGGCAGAGCGGTGCCCGGTATAACCGCGACCGGCAGCTGGCACGGCAGCTGGCCGCCCTGACAGGATATGGCGCCGGTCAGCAGTTAGTCAATGGCGGCAAATATATGGATTGGGCAATTAGCGAACTGGGTATTCCTGCGTTCATCATTGAAGTGGGCACCGTTGTTGGTGACCTGCGGCAGTGGGAGCGCATCTGGCGGCAAAATCGTTACGTCGCCCTGGAAGCCGCCCGGCTCATATTGGCGCTGGAGTAAAGCAAAAAAAGAACAAAAAATATCAGGAGCAGGCTCGACGAGCCTGCTCCTTTATTCTTTCCGGCAAACTGTTACAGTTTAGCCGCTGTTCTTTTCAGATTGTCTGCCAGCACCCGCAGCTGCTCAATGGTGGCCGAATTTTCTTCCGTAGCCGCTGCCTGCTGCTGGGCAATGCTGCCTGACTCCTCTGCCGCCTCAATCATGCCTCTCACGGCATCGGCAATGGCCGTAATAATACCGTTAACCTCCTCTGCCGCCTGTTTGCTGTGGTCAGCCAGCTTGCGAATCTCCTGCGCCACCACACCAAAACCTCTGCCGTTTTCCCCGGCCCTGGCCGCTTCAATGGACGCATTTAAACCAAGTAAATTTGTTTGGGTGGAAATTTCTTTAATGGTATTAATAATTACTTCCGTTTCTTTAATACGTCGGCTTGACTCCTCTGATTTTTTCGCCAGATTGTCACCAACTTCAGCCAATCTGCCTGCTCCCCGGGCAATCTCGGTCAAAGCCTGGGCCATTTCATTCAGCGCCGCCGACAGCTGGGCAGCTCCCTCGTTAACTTCCTGCTGCGTTTTGCGCCCGATGGCACAGATTAACGTTCCTATCGGCACACCGGCCTCGTCGACAACGGGTACGTTGACACCTTTAAAGGGAACACCCCGACGGACATGATAGACAGTCTTCCGCTTCTCCTCCATACATTTCTTCGTCGCATTGCCTAAAATCTCACTACCTACTGTGATACCTGTCTGCAAATCGGGGCCTTCTGCTGCATATAAATACTGCTTGCCGTCAGTTACATAGAGGGACATATCAGAAGGCAAAGCATTGATGACATAGGGCAGCACCCCCATCAGAGCTGTTAACGCCTCCTTACCTTTTAAGGTCTCCATGCTTTTCACCTCTTTTAATTACATAAATCTCTCATGCTTTTAAATCGTTAAGGGCTGCGTAACAGTCTTTATCAGACCCGTTGCCACGTCCATACTGAGCGTACGGCTAACCCTTCCTCCCACATCCGCTTCTTTTACTGTCAGATTTAGCTGCGCTAAAGCCTGCCTCACTGCTTGTAAGTTTTTTCTGCCGATATTAAAGATATCATGGGGTCGGATGGATTCGGCACCACCATAAAGATTGATGATTAATTCCTGTCGGGAACAACCAAAGCCTGCGCACATTTCCCGAATCAACAGCGGCACGCCGGTAACGGCATAATAAGCCGGGCGTAACTGTCCCTGGGCGCCGGTAAAAGGAGCCGGCAGGGCAATATGTATCATTCCGGCCGCCTGCTGCGCGGGGCTGTATGCAGTCACCGCGACACAGGAAGATAAAGCGTATGTTTTCAGGACAGCATTTTTTTGCCTGCTAACACGATATTCCCCGATACCTACTACCAATTCCAGTTTCCTCATCTGCTCACCAGGGAAAGTAAGATTTGCGGAATCTTAGCCAGGGGTGCCTGTATTTCTACGGCACCAAGCTCAAAAGCAGCTTTAGGCATCCCGTAAACAACGGAGGATGCTTCATCCTGCCCCACGGTTTTTGCCCCTTTTCTGCGCATGGCCAGCAGTCCCCTGGCCCCGTCATAGCCCATGCCGGTTAAAATAACACCGATGGCCTTTTCGCCCACCTCTTTGGCGACCGAGGTAAATAAAACATCAACTGAAGGGCAGTGACCGTTCACCCTTTCCCCCTGCTCCACAACTGCCTGATAGCGTGTACCACTGCGGCGCACCTGCAGATGATAGTCGCCCGGGGCGATTAATACCGTTCCCGGGTCCAGATAATCGCCGCTGACCGCCTCTTTCACCCGGAAGGGCAGCTGTTGGTTTAAACGCTCGGCAAATAAGCGGGAAAAAACGGCCGGAATATGCTGCACAATCACTATCGCCGGCATCTTAGCCGGCAGCTGCTTCAGCAGCTGATAAATAGCCTCGGTACCGCCAGTTGAGGCCCCAATGGCAATTATTTTATCAGCGGCAACAGTAGTCTGCGGGCCACCGCTTTGCCGGAGGAGCAGCGGCGGCGCTGTTTTCACCTGTGCCCGGCTGGCAATCTTCACTTTATTGATTAACTCTTTAATAAAGTTTTCTACAGCGGCAGGGGAACTAAAATCAGGTTTCGTGACAAAATCTACGGCACCGGCGTTAAGAGCTTCAAAAACTGCGCTGCTGATGGAACTAACCACAACTACAGGCAAAGGATATTGGGGCAGAAGCCGCCGGATAAATTCAATCCCGTTCATGCGGGGCATTTCGATGTCACAGGTCATCACATCGGGGCGCAGAGCGACTATTTTATCCCGGGCGTCAAAAGGATCGACAGCCTTACCGACAATCTCAATCTGTACGTCTAAGGCCAGTCCCCTGGCAATGACTTCCCGTGAAACCAGACTATCATCTACCACTAAAACTTTAATCTTCTCTTTAGCTGCCATGCGCGGTATCCCCCATTATCTGCCTGTGTCTGATACTTAAGCATTGCTTTTCCTGTATACAGCAGGTCTGATGTATTCAAATTTTGTTTTTTCCCTGTTCAGAGATTCTGAATGCCCCACAAACAGGTAGCCTCCCTCTTCCAAATGCTCATAAAACTTGTTGACCAACTCTGTTTTTGTTTCCCAGTCAAAGTAAATCATGACGTTACGGCAAAAAATAACCTGAAACTTTCTCCGGAAAGGAAAAACAGGCTCCATTAAATTAAACTTGCGAAAGATAACCTCATTTTTAATGCTGCTGCTGAGCACGGCATTTTCCCCATCAAGTTTGTGAAAATATTTATTTCTCCAGGCTGCGGGCAGGGGAGCAATGCGCTCCAGACTGTAAATACCTTTGCGGGCAGTTTCTAACACCTGCTGCGAAATATCTGTGGCCAGAATTCTGGTATCCCAGCGGCCTTTGTCGGCACCAAAATAATCAGCAATGATCATGGCCAAAGTATAAGCTTCCTCACCGGTGGAACAGGCTGCGCACCAAATTCGTAAGTCCTGTTCCTGATTGTTTTGCACCAGTTCAGGCAGCACATGATCACGAAAGAAAAAGAAATGGTCAGCTTCCCGCATAAAAAAGGTATGATTGGTGGTAATCTTCTCCACCAGCTCCATGCGGGCTTCACCGCTTTTGTCGTTCAGCAGATAGTCTATATACTCTGAAAAGCGGGTAAAGTTTTTGCTTAAAAGCAGGCTCTGCAGGCGTCCTGTCAGCATTGTTTTTTTCTCCGCCTGCAAATGGATACCAAAATTCTGCTTAATATAGGCTGTCAACTGCTTAAATTCCTGATCTGTAATCTTCAGCATTTCCCTCCACCTTTAGGTTAAGAAACTCTCGCCAACAAAACTGTATTTACGTTTAGTGCTAATACTTACCAAACTCCAGATCACTCAAAAGAATTTTCGGTTCAGCAGCAGCGGCAGCTTCCAGGTAAGCTTGTTCCTGCTCTGCCTGCTCCTCTGCCGCCGGCTCCTGCTCAGGCAGTTCAGCCAGAATTTGCTCAAGCTGGGGACCAAGTTCCTCCCCTGCCGCTGTATCCTGACCTGCAGCCTTTGTTTTCAGTTTAAAGCCCGCCACCTGCTGTTTTAACATTTCTGCCTGGCTGGCCAGCTCTTCACTGGCAGCGGCACTTTCCTGCGAAGTAGCGGAATTGCCCTGCACAACCCGGGAGACCTGGGCGATGCCTGTATTAATTTGGCTGATACCGGCAGCCTGTTCAGTGGAGGCAGCGGCAATTTGCTGCACCAAATCTGCCATTTTATCAATATCCGCCACTATCTTTTGTAAAGCAGCTGCCGTTTGGTTGGCAATATAGGCGCCATCATTGACTTTTTCAATGGAACCGTTAATCAGTTCTGTCGTTTCCTTGGCGGCATTGGCAGCCCGCGCCGCTAAATTCCTTACTTCTTCCGCCACCACGGCAAAGCCTTTACCGTGCTGCCCGGCCCTGGCTGCCTCAATGGCGGCATTTAAAGCTAAAATATTAGTCTGGAAGGCAATTTCATCAATGACCTTAATAATCTTGGAAATATTCTGGGAAGACCGGTTGATTTCTGCCATGGCCGCCAGCATCTCCTGCATCTCTTCCGTACCCTGCTGGGCATGACCTTTGGCATCCACGGCAAGCTTGTTAACTTTATCGGCATTTTCTGCGTTATGCTTAGTTTGGCCCGAGATTTCCTCTAAAGAAGCTGTCAGCTGTTCAATGGAACTGGCCTGTTCAGCAGCACCCTGCGATAAAGCCATGCTGGAATCAGAAATCTGTTTGGAACCTGCTGCCACCTGTTGGGCCGCCTCCAGGATGTTGGCCAGGAGCTCATTAAAGTTTGCCAGGGCCTGATTAAGGGCTTTTTTAATGATGGCATGGTCGCCCTGGTACTCACCGGTCATACTGACCTGCAGATCTCCTTCCGCTATCGCTGACAGAACTTGGGCAGCTTCGTTGATGGGATCTGTGATGGCGTCCAGGGTCTCGTTAATACCGGTAATAATGCGTTTAAAGTCGCCGTATAACTCATCCGCATCGCCGCGCACACCCAGTGCTCCTGCCGCTGTTAAACCGGCGATGGTTACCGTTTCATCAATCACATTCTGCAGGTTCTGCCGCAGCAGCTCTACCCCTTCATTAGCCTGGGCCAGTTTGCCGGGCAGCCTTTCCAGACTGACGGAGAAGTTGCCTTCGGCATAACCGGTTAGAACAGCAAGGATTTTCCGCAGGGTACTGACATAAAGGCGATAACCGTCATTAATGCCGCCGGCCACTTCCCGATAAGCCCCGTTAAACTGCTCATCAGCAATTAAGGCATCTATTTCTCCCTCCGCATGCTGCTCATATAACTGCTTCAGCTCAGACATTAAGCGTTTTAAAACCTGCAGCAGCTCCTGCAGACTGCCTCCCAGCACATCATCTGCTGATTTGGCGCTAATACTTACAGCTAAATCTCCCCGGGCTATTTTGGCGGCAGCATCGGCCAGCTCCCGCATGTTGGCAGCGACCTGCGCAAAGGAAACTGCCAATTGTCCCACTTCACCCTTGGCTTCAGTGGGCAGCTGCACATCAATAATCCCCCGGCTGATTTTCTCCGCCGCTTCCATCATCTGCTTGATCGGTTTGTGAATGGTACCGGCCATAACCGTACCAAGAATAATGGCGATTAAAACTGCGGCAGCCATGGCAATTTTGGTCACCAGAATCAGCTGCTCTGCCAAAGCCTCAGCGGCGGAAACGTCCGCGGCCATCATTTGCTGCACATTGACAATGCCCAAATAACCCAGGAGGCACGTCAGCAAGGCCATTACCAAAAAACCAACAACAAATTTTGTTGTTATTCTCATTTTCCACCCTACCTTTACAATTCAGATAAATCTTCCAGTTCATCTTCTGTAAGTAATTTGGTACAGTCAAGCAGCAGCTTAACTACATCACCTACTTTTCCCACCCCCTTAATATAGCGATTAGTATTCTGTTTAATCTCCGGCAGGCTGACAATCTCGCTGTCAGGTATGGACAGGACTTCTTCCACCGCGTCGACAATTAAGCCCATGGCCACCTCTTCTACCTGGATCACAATAACACAGGTGCGGTCGCTGTATTCTTTAAACTCCTTCTTAAAGCGTAAGCGCACATCCATAACCGGTACGATCTTCCCTCTTAAGTTAATAATGCCGCGAATATATGGGGGAAGTTCAGGCACTTCCGTAATGGGCTGAATACCGATTATCTCCATCACATATTTGATTTCCAGACCATACTGCTCTTTACCCAGGGAAAAGATTAAATACTTGCCCTTTTGTGTATCCTCATCGTCCTGAACAAAAAAATCTTCCTGTGCTGCCCTCTCAGCCATTTCGACAACTCCTTCCCTCTCCCGCTTTAGTTAATTCAGCAAACCGCCCACATCGAGGATCAAACTGATGCTGCCGTCACCCAGGAGGGTACAGCCGCTCAGCCCTTTGCTTTGGTGTCTGTTCCTGATGTAGGCAGGCAGCGCTTTTACCACCACTTCCTGCTGTCCCAACAGCTCATCGACAAAAAGCAGACAACCCTGCTTATCATGTTCCACCATAATCAGAATGCCTTCACTTAAGTCGGTGATGGGCGTGTCCAAAGCAAAATATTGATGCAAACGAATGATGGGGTAGCAGACACCTCTGACCATCAGCATTTCATCACCATTTGTGTCATGCAGCAAAGTATGCTGCTGCGCCCGCAGGCATTCTTTAATGGACGCGATGGGGATGGTAAAACAGGAATTCCCCACCTTCACGTTCATGCTGTCAATGATGGCCAGCGTCAGGGGGATCTTCAGGGTAAAAGTACAGCCCTCTCCCGCCACGCTGTCAACGGCAACGGAGCCGCCAACCAGCTGCAGATTATTAGCCACCACATCCATGCCTACGCCGCGTCCCGAAAACTCCGTAACATCCTTTTTCGTAGAAAACCCGGGCAGAAAAACCAGTTCATAGATTTCCTGCTCCGTCATCTCGGCGGCAGGCTTGGTCAGCAGACCTTGTGCCTGCGCCCGCTCCAGTATTTTTGCTTTATTTAACCCTCTGCCGTCGTCCTTAACTAAAATTAAAACATCACTGCCGGCATTTTTGGCCTCCAGGGTAATGGTGCCAACTGCCGGTTTGCCCAGTGCCTCCCGCTCCTCTTTACGTTCCAGACCATGATCCATGGCATTACGAATAAGATGCATGAGGGGGTCGGCAATATGCTCAATAATATTTTTATCAACTTCTGTCTGTTCTCCCAGCAGCTGCAGCTTTACTTCTTTATTTAACTGTCTGCTCATATCACGCACCAGCCGGTGCATCTTGTGAAAGGTGGTGGCCAACGGCACCATGCGGATGGACATCACCAAATCCTGCAGCTCGCCGGTGATTTTATGCAGCTGACGTGCTGCCTTCTCGAAATTATCTAACTGCAGTCCCTTTAAGTCAGGATTTTGTGTCACCATCGATTCGGCAATGACCATTTCGCCCACCAGGTCCATCAGCTGGTCCAACTTACTGACGCTGACGCTGATCACTGCCTGGCTGCCGGCAGCCAGATTAGTTTCCTGTGCCGTCCGTTCTTTCAACTGCTGCATAGTTTCCGGCACATCCCCGTCCTTGGCACCGGCTGCTGCCGTTTCTGCCGCCGGCAGCTGACTCAACTCCAGCCGCTCCAGAAACAGAGTCTGCGCCAAAATTTCCTCTAGTTCCGCATAGCTTTTATCGCTTCGCAAAAAAAGCGTAAAGCCCTTTTCCCGAATCAGTTCTGCACTGTCAGCGCTGTCCAAATCCTCGGGCAGATACTGCAGTTCTGCCACCTGCTCCTGCAGCTGCAGCACCAGCGTATAAGCCCTGATATTTTCCATCCCGCAATCTGCGGCAAAATGAAGTACCGCTTTGTAAATAGAACTGTCTGCGGCCGCCGGCATGGGTGTCTTAAGCTGCCCGGCAGCAGTGGCCGCTGTTTCAGCCGCCGCAGTGGTTTGTTCTTTTAATACCGTCACATAATTCTCAATACTCTGCAGCAGCTGTCCGGCCTCACCGTCGGCAGGATCACCATTTTTAATCTTCTGCAGCTCAACTTTCATAAAGTCAATTCCCTCCAGCACCAGATCGGAGAGCAGGGAATAATCAATAAAGGCCGGCTGCCGTTCACGCAAAAAATAAAATAAATCTTCCATTTTATGCGCCAGCGCAGCAAGGCTGTCAAAAAGCATCATGGCTGAGGAGCCTTTAATGGTATGCATGATGCGAAATATTTCATTGATGCTGTCCTCGTCATAGCGGTCGGCATTTTCCGCGGCTAAGATTACAGCCTCCAGCTGTTCAATATTTTGCGTCGTTTCATAGATGTACATTTCCAGCATCTGTTCAGTTTGCCCGTGGTCCGCCATTTCCTTGCCTCCTTTCTTTACAAAATACTATTGATGGTCTTAAGCACATGATCAGCTTTAAACGGTTTAATAATAAATGATTTGGCACCGCTCATAATGGCTTCTTTCACCATGGCCTCCTGCCCCATGGCTGACACCATAATCACTTTCGCCTGTGGGTCAAGCTGCATAATGGCCTTCAACGCATCCAAACCGTTCATTTCCGGCATCGTAATATCCATTGTGACTAAATCCGGTTTTAACTCCACATATTTTTTTACCGCAACAGCTCCGTTTTCAGCCTCACCCACAATCTCCATGCCGTTACTTTCCAGCATATTTTTAATGGCCATGCGCATAAAAGCAGCATCATCTACAACTAAGACTCTTGTCATGACTCCTCACTCTCTTTCTCTTATAGTACAGAGACAAGAAAGACGCCGGCTTTTTCAATGATGCGTCTTGCTTGTTCTTTAGAAAATAAGCAATTCCAGGCTGATGTAATTTCCTAGCCGACAAGAAAGCAGTTTCCACTTTCAGTAATTATCGGCTGCTGCCGGCTAAACTTAATACTGCCGTTTTAAAAGCCTGCGTTTTACCGGGGATTACCGTCTTTATTAAAAAAAATGACCGCCTGGCAAAGATAGGTCCACAGCATACATGTTGGACCTATCCTGCTGCAGTCGGCTCCCCAATTTTTAGGGAAAAGTTTCACTTACCAGACAAGCAGCCTCTCCCGTCCGCTTAAACAGTTCTGCCTCACAAGTGCGGCCAAAGGTAGTTTTTCTCTGCGCCAATTCCAGGCACACATCTACTACGGCGGCGTCAAACTGCGAGCCTCTGCCTCTCCATAGCTGTTTGACCGCCTGGGTAGGTGGGAGAGCCTTGCGATATGGCCTGTCTGCCGTCATCGCCTCATAGGCGTCAGCCACAGCCAAAACTTTAGTTAAAGGATGGAGCTGGGCACCACATAGTCCCCGCGGATAGCCGCCGCCGTCCACATGTTCATGATGCTGCTCAATAATCACAATTTCCTCTTGTAAAAAAGCCAGGGGTGCAAGGATTTGGGCTGCAGCGGTGGGATGGGTTTTAACGATCTCCAGTTCAGCTTTATTCAGAGGTGCTTGTTTGAGCAAAATCGCATCAGGCACAGCAACTTTACCCAGATCATGCAGCAAAGCTGCCCGCCGTAAAGTTTGCAGACTGTGTGCCTTAAAGCCCATGGCTTCAGCAATAACACAGGCTAACTGCGCAACACGCTGCGAATGGTAATATGTAGCGGTATCTCTCGCTTTCAACATCAACTGCAGTGACTCAATTACGGACACTTGTTTCACCCTGCCTTCACTAAGCTTCTTTTTTAAGCAGGAAAAGCTGCAGCCTTACATCTGCAATAAACTGTCTGACAACTGCCGCAGGCGCACTGAAATATCAGCCAAAACTTCCAAAGTTGTCAGCACTTCCTCTGTCGCTGCCACCTGACTTTGGGCTACCAGTTTCGACTGGTTGATTCCCGCATGAATATTCTTCATATAATCTTTAACGTTGTGGGTAATCTCAGCAATTTTTTGTGTCGACTGCCCCGAATCCTCAGCCAGGCGGCGAATCTCTGCCGCCACCACCGAAAAGCCCTGCCCCGCCCTGCCGACACGGGCAGCCTCAATGGCAGCATTTAAGCCGATAATCTTCGTTGTCTGGGCAATCCCCTCAATGATGCCTAAAATCTCCTGCGTTTTTTCCGCTTCTGCCGTGGCAGTCTGTGATACGGTCGCTAAAGCTTCGGCACTGTCAGCCAGCTTTTCCGCTTCTTCAGCCAGATTTTTCATGCTGCCACGGATCAGCTGGGCAGAATCATTAATCTGCACAATATATTCGGCCAGCTCTTCCGCATTGCGGGTCAACTTGCGGTTAAACTCCTCGCGGTTTTCCACAATGGTGATTAATAGTTTGGCCGCTGCAGACTCGATGACCACCGTGTGCTCCCGCTTATGTGTATAAATAAGTTCTTTCACTTTTTCCGAGCCTGTAACCTCAATTACCATTTCCAAGGCGTCATCAGCCAGCAGTGGGACAAAGTCACCCCTGTCAGGCACGCCAACTTCCCTGGCCTTCACCATGGCTAAGGCATCGCGCTGCAGATCTGAAACCCACAGCACATTAATTTCCGGTATAGACAAGAGTAGATTCAGAACCGCCAAACCACCATGACCACCGCCGACAATACCAATATTCAATCTAGCCACCCCTTTTCTGCCTCTTTAATCTTGTTCTGTATTTAAAATAGCTTAATTAACTGATAGGACTCAAATAATTATTCGGCAGCTGCCGCTAAATCTTTAGAGCGGTTTTTCACAAAACTTAAAACTAAAGTTTTGCACTAACCAACCGACATAATATCTAGAATTATCAATTAAGCCGCTGCGAGGTGACAATATGATCATAAAGCCAACAATATCCGCCAAGCTGCCCTCCACCCTGAACACGCAGGTCCTGGAAAACAAACAGCACCTACCTGCCGTGCAAAACAGTCAGCTTGCCCCACAAAACAAACAGACTGCTGCTCCGGAAAAAGAGCTGTCACAGCAGCAGCTGGCAGAAACAGCCCGGCAGCTGCAGGATACGCTGGCAGCACTCAATTTAACTTTTCGCTTTATTTTACATGAAGAGTCGGAACGCTATATCTTCCAGATTGTCGATCTTGATAAAAATGAAGTAGTCAAAGAAATTCCACCCAGCGAAATGCTTGATTTGACAGTAAAGATCAACAAACTGATTGGTTTACTTCTCGATGATAAAAGATAACAGGGAGGCCAAAAAAAATGATTCGTAATCCTTACCAGAAATATCAGCGCAGTATGGTGGAGACGGTAACGCCGCCCCAATTAGTCCTCATGCTTTATAACGGCGCCATCCGTTTTCTCAAACAGGCGCAAGCCGGACTTGAGCAGCAGCAGCTCGAAAGCTGCCACCACCATATCCTGAAAACACAGGATATTCTTACTGAACTGATGTCAACTCTGGATTTAAATCAGGGTCAGATCGCAGAAAACCTATATCAGCTATATGATTATATGTACAGCCGCCTGATAGAAGCCAATATCCGCAAAGACAGCCAACCGTTACAAGAAGTAGAGCAGTTATTAAGTGAATTAAGAGACACCTGGACAGAGGCAATTAAACTGGCCTAGTAAAAAGATGGCTTTAAAACCATCTTTTTTTAATTACTCTAAAGTATGGCGCAGTAACGTCGATAAATAGGATAAGAGAAAGTTCTTTATTACCCTGGAGGTTAAGCATGGAACAATTGGTTAACGTCTTAAAAAAGCAGCAGCAGCTCCTCGATCAGCTGCTCGGTCTCACGAAACAAGAGCAGGAAGCAATTATTGCCAGAAATACAGAACTCCTGAAAATCAGCCTCAAGGAAAAAGAGCAGTTAACAGCAGAGCTGCAGCGGCTGGAAAAGGAGCGCTGTGCCCTGACCGGCACGCAGAACTGCCGCTCCCTGGCTGCCGCAGCCGGTGAACAGGCAGAGCTGTTGGAGGCACTGCGCCAGTCACTGCACAATCAGCTGCAGGAATTAAAACACCTGACCACCACTAACAATCTGTTATTAAAAACGGAACTTGCCTGTTTCCAGGCTGTGCAGGAAGCCCTCGGCCTGCAGTCAACTTATACCGATAAAGGAACCTTAACAAAAAATGCCGACCGGCTTCCCCTGGTCAGCCGGCAGGCCTAAGGTGGAGGTTAAAAGATGTCTACATTTTTTGGTTTAAATATCGCCCGGCTCGGCATGCAGGCCCAGCAAAAAGCCCTGGAAGTTACAGCCCATAATATTGCCAATGCCAATACTCCCGGCTACAGCCGGCAGGTTGCCCATATGTCACCCACCAGCGCCCAGGCCTATACACAAAAAGGGATGCTGGGCAGCGGCGTGCTGGTGGACCAGATTACCCGCATCCGTGACGAGTTTCTCGAGCGGCAGATCCGCCACGAACAGCACACCCTGGGTCAGTGGGAAGCCCGCAGCACCTATTTAAGTCAAATCGAACAAATCTTTTTAGAGCCTACAGAAAACGGCTTCAATGCCGTCTTAAGTACCTTTTTCGACAGCTGGCAGGAATTAAGCTTAAACCCTGAAAGCTCCTCAGCCCGCACCGCACTGCTGGAAAACGCCAATCTGCTGCTTAATGCTGTCAAACAGACATACAACAATTTGGCCACTGTACGTGACGATATTACAGCCAACATTGAACTTAAAGTTCAAGAAGTAAACAGTCTGGCCGCACAGATCAGTGATCTCAATCAGCAGATCGCCGGCCTGACTGCCGGCAATAACGAACCCAGTGACCTGCTGGATCGCCGTGATCTGCTCTTAGAGCAGCTGGCGCAGATTATTGACTTCGACATCACCACCTCAGTCAACGGCAGCGTCACAGTTTTAGTAGCCGGCCGACCCCTTGTCCATGAAAGCATCTCCTACGAACTGGCACTAAAACCCTACGATCCGACTACAGGCTCCAAACCGCTGACCAACCCGCCCTGGAACTATGCACCGGAAATAGTCTGGGCCAAAGATCAGCGGCCGGCCAAGCTGGACAATGGGGAGATCTACGGTCTCATCCAGCTGCGCGATGATAACCTGCGCCAATACATGCAGGACTTTGAAAGCTTAACGTGGGGTCTTGTCAAGGCAGTCAATGCCGTCCATCAGGAAGGCTGGGATTTATACGGAGCAGCAGGCCCGGAGTTTTTTACAGGAGATCACCTGCACACCCTGCAGGTTAATAGTGAATTAATCACAGATCCGGGCAAAATTGCCGCCGCCTTAGCCCCTCAGACCGACGGCCCCACCCCCGGCGACGGCAGCAATGCTGTACGCATTGCGCAGCTGCGCAGCGCAGCCTTCAGGCTGGAGTCCGGTGAAACTGACTTAAAGCAGCGTCTGCTGCTCGATAATAACCATGGTACTACCACCATTGAATACTTTTATCGCGATACCATCGCCCGCCTGGGCATTGATACCCAGGAAAGCAGCCGCATGACGGAAAATCAAAACTCACTGTTGGAACTGCTGACCAACCGCCGCCTCGCTATCTCCGGCGTCTCTTTAGATGAAGAAATGGCCAATATGGTGCAGTTCCAGTTAGCATATCAGGCTTCGGCCCGTTTCCTTGTCACTCTGAATGAAATCTACGACACCTTAATCAACCGCACTGTGCGTTAATAAAGGAGGTCATGAACCATGCGCGTCACCCACAGCCTGATTGCCAACACCGTGATTCGCAATATTAACCGCAATTTATACCGTTTGAACAAGTACCAGGACATGCTCTCCTCCGGCGCTGCCATTAATAAACCATCCGATGACCCGGTAAAAATAACCCGCATTATGGGTTATGCCACCTCACTGCAGCAGAATGAACAGTACCAGCGCAATCTTGATGCCGCCGAATCCTGGATCAATACTACTGAAGACGCCCTGGCGGGTATGAATGATGTGCTGCAGCGTGCCCGCGAACTGGCCGTCTCAGGGGCCGACGGCACCAAACCTGCCGAAGCCCGCCAAGCCATCGCCATGGAGATAGATGAACTGATTAACGTTTTAGTGCAGCTGGGCAACACCAGCCTGGGCGGCCGCTATATTTTTGCCGGGCATAAAACAACTACCGTTCCCTTCGAACGGAACCCAGCCGGTGACGTCATTTATCACGGTGATCAGGGAGCCATCACATGGGAAATTGCCCCCTCAGTCACCATTAACGGCAACATTGCCGGTCAGTCCCTGCTGGTGGATACGGAAATTTTTAGACACCTGGAAGACCTGGTCGCCGGACTCAACACTAATGATTCAGAAGCCATTAACCAGGCCTTAGGTGCCCTTTCCGACAGTATTGATGTCATTTTAGACAAACGTGCTGCCTTAGGTGCCATCGGCAAAGGTCTGGAAATCACCAAGAATAAAACAACCTTGGAGGAACTCAACCTGACAAAACTGCGTTCGCAGCTGGAAGACATTGATTTTGCCGAAACTATTATGCATTTTTCCACCATGGATACACTATATCGTGCCTCCCTTTCCGCCGGGGCGCGCATCATGGTTCCCAGCCTGATTGATTTCCTGCGTTAATTTTATTTAAAGGTGGTGTTGCTGTCATGACAGCAGCTGCGTTATTAAAACTACAAATGGATCCCCCGCTGATGGGCTTTGAAGATATTACAGCTTATACCCTGCACGACATCCCCGACAATCCCTACTTTTTTTGGTTAGCAGCCGCAGCAGAGGACGGCCCTAAATTTTTACTGACCAAACCGGAATATTTTTTCCCCGGCTACCTGCAGCAGGTAAACAGCCTCCTCTTGGCGAATAAAGAATGCTCGGAGGGCAAGCTTCCTGACGTGTATGTAATTATCACTCTGGCAGAACAGCCCCTGGACATGACGGCTAACCTGTTAGCACCGCTGCTGATCGATTTTGAAAAGCAGCAGGCGGCACAGATGGTCCTCTATGAGTCCGATTACACGACACGCCATTATCTTTTCCCTCCCGAAAAACGCCGTAAAAGCGGCTAGGAGGAACTGTATTGCTGATTCTGATGCGTAAAGCCGGTCAAAACCTCATCATCAACGACAACATCACGGTCAAAATCCTGGAAGTCAAGGGCGAACAGGTCAAACTCGGCATTGTTGCCCCCAAAGAGATTTCCATCCACCGTGAAGAAGTCTTCCTGGCCATTAAGGAAGCTAACCAGGCAGCTGCCGCCAGCAGCCACCAGCTGCCCCAGCTCCCCCGACCGGAAAAGAAATAACCATCAGCACCATGTAACAAAAACCGCCTGCGTTTACCAGCGTAAGCGGTTTTTTATGTCATTTTTATTTTTTTATTGCCACATTTCAATTCCTGCGCAGACGCAAGGGACTTAAAATCCCCCGGCCTACCCACTACTTCGTTATTACCATTCCGATCTCTAAGACAAAAAAACAGGCGGCCCAAGCATATGCCAGGGTCGCCTGTTTTGCTAAAATACTATCCAAGCAGCTGCAGTACGGACTGAGGAGCCATGTTGGCTTGCGCCAGCATTGCCGTGGCAGCCTGCTGGAGAATGTTGTTCTTGGTGAAGGCCATGATCTCTTCCGCCATGTCGAGGTCACGGATCCGGGATTCAGCAGCCTGCAGGTTCTCAGCAGATGTGCCGAGGTTAGCAATGGTGTGC
>FZPS01000133.1_pt46 | contig 72550 bp, 65 predicted proteins | sample 1817821 | NCBI WGS metagenome assembly FZPS01 (sample SAMEA104158645, study PRJEB21678) | metagenome | place: Germany | collected 2015-04-21
AAGCTAATTCAGCCGTAGTTTGTTTGGATGCAACAAATGACATTAAAATATTTCATACAGGCTATGACAAAAGTATAATGGACGATAAGAAAAAAAATGAGAGAAATATTAACCTCTTGAAGGAAGAAGAATTAAGGGCTTATAAAAATATATAAAAATAATCTCAATTTACTAAACTTATTTTAAATCCATTCGATATATGTATTGTAAGGGCAATGAAATATTTTTATCACAGGGCCCGGTGTTAAAAATATATACAGCCTGCAAATATTAGGGAAGGATCCCGATGAAATTACATGGAGGTAAGAAATGAGAATACAAAACAATATCAACGCATTGAATTCCTTGAGACAATTAGGAATGAACAATGCAAACACAGGTAAAAACTTAGAAAAACTATCATCAGGTTACAGGATCAACAGAGCCGGTGATGATGCTGCAGGACTTGCAATTTCAGAAAAAATGAGAGGCCAAATCAGGGGACTTGAGCAAGCTCAGCAAAATGCCAATGACGGTATATCATTAATTCAGACGGCTGAAGGAGGATTAAACGAAACTCACGCTATTCTCCAAAGAATGAGAGAATTGGCAGTTCAGTCAGCCAACGGAACTTATCAGGATGATGTTGACAGAGAAAACCTGGACAAGGAAGTAAAAGCATTAAAGTCTGAAGTAGACAGAATTGCTAAATCAACCCAGTTTAATAAAATCAATTTATTGGATGGCTCAATAGGCGGCTATGAAGCAACAAAAGATTCCGGATTAGCAAGTATAAAAAGCTTTACGGTTTCAGGAGGAAACTTAGGAGCAAATGCTACAATAGGACTTACAGTATCTACCGCAGGTGCTATATCAATAACTGGGCCAGCAACCGGAGTTACATTTGAAGCTATATCAGGTGCTGAAGAAAACGGAACATATACATTGGAAGCTAAAATTGCTGGAACTACTTCTGTTGCAGATGCAGAAAAGTGGGCAGGAGTAAAAGTGACAGTTACCATAGGAGCACTTCCAGCATCTGCTGAAAGTGGCAACATAACAATACAAGAAGCAGGCGGCAAGGGTATTATTTTCCAAATAGGAGCTAATGGGGATGAAGATCAGCAGGTGGCTTTAGTTGTTGGATCCATGGATGTGGAAGGTTTGATGATTGAAGATATAAGTGTTGCTACTCAAGATGATGCTAACGCAGCTATCGCAGCATTAGACGAAGCTATCAACAAAGTATCAGGTACAAGAGCAGATCTTGGAGCCCTGCAGAACAGGTTAGAGCATACAGTTAACAACTTGGGAGTAACAACTGAGAACTTAACTGCTGCTGAATCTCGTATAAGAGACGTTGACATGGCTAAAGAAATGATGCAATACACAAAGAACAACATTCTTACACAGGCTGCTCAGGCAATGCTTGCACAAGCTAATATGCAGCCACAGGGTGTATTACAGTTATTGCAATAACCAATACTAAATATGGCTGGGGGGGTGCAGTTTTCTGCATCCCTTTTTAACTCATGAGCTAATTGTTTGGAAAAAAGACAAGAGATAATTTGACATTTGCGGAGGTATTCGATTAATGGACACAATTAAGAAATTCAAGCCATTTGCAAGAGCACTGATTTTGGTTTTTTTATCATCGACTGTGGTTACACTGTGTGCAGCAATTAATATTATAGCTTTTAGGAAACCGGCCTTCAACAAAGGAGCATTAAATATATTTAACATGGCTGCAATTGCTTTTTTTGCAATACTCTTTTTTGACATAATTAAGGAAATTAAGCATATTTATAGAATTTACATAGAGCATAATAAAAGCAATTTATTGAATAATATTGACATGGATAATATTATGCGAAACAAATTTAAGTTCATTAACGATGCCGAAATGGTGGCAAAGAATAATCCTGAAAAAAAATTTGCACTATTGCACTTTGATATAAATAGATTTACGGTTATTAATAACAGTGTAGGCTATAAGGTAGGCGACACAATACTTCAACAAATGGCTCAAACACTCTTGGAAAATTTGAAGAATCAAATAATAGGAAAAGGTGAAGGTGACAATTTCTTTGTTTTGCATGAATACGTTGATCAAGACGAAGTAATTGAGACAGCAATTATGATTCCTAAAAAAATAGAAAGTTTGAATATTTGGGGAAGGATAAGGGTAAATCCTACGATAAAAACAGGTATAGTATTTTTAAGCAATGATGATTTGGATATAAGAAGCGCTATCGATAAAGCATTTGTTGCAAAAAAAGTTCTGAAAAACAGCTATAAAAGCGAGTATGTAATCTATAAAGAAGAGATAAGCAGCAGCTTAATTGAAGCTAACAGAATAGTTGATGACATGCATGAAGCATTGGAAAAGAAAGAGTTCAAAGTATATTATCAACCAAAAGTAGACTTGAGAACAGGCCTGATAACAGGTGCCGAAGCCTTGGTCAGATGGGAGCATCCGGAGCTGGGCCTCCTATCACCTGACAAGTTTATACCTATTTTTGAACAAAACGGCTTCATTATCAAGCTTGATAAATACGTGCTCGAGGAAGTGTGCAGCAATATGAGAAGCTGGATGGATTCGGGCAATATTGCAATTCCGGTTTCGGTTAACGTTTCCAGGGTACATTTTTTAATCAGCAATTTTGCAGCTGATTACAATGAGATTAAAGAAAAATATAATATTGATAATGAAATGCTTGAGATAGAAATAACTGAATCTATTGCCTTCAGCAATGACAGTGTTAGAGAAGTTTTTTCGGTAATGAAGGAATTCAAGGACTTTGGCTTCAGAATTTCAATTGATGATTTTGGTTCAGGTTACTCATGTTTAGGACTTTTGAAGGAAATGCCCATAGATACCTTGAAATTAGATAGGATGTTTTTAAATAATATTGAAGAACACAATTCTCAGGTTATAGTTTCAAATATTGTAAACATGGCTAAAGATTTAAATCTAAATGTTGTGTCCGAAGGGGTAGAAAATTATATGCAAGCTGAGTTTTTGAGAGATATTGGATGTGATACGGCACAAGGATTTGTATTTGCAAGACCGGAACCGGTAAATAGCTTCCTGAAACTAATTAAAGGTGATATAGGGAATAATATCTGCCTGAGCTGACTTCTCCTTTCTTGAGGGACCATCACATACCTTGCAGCTGCTGCATTGTCTTGATGGTTTTTTTCTTGACAATATTTGTCTAATACGACTATGATATACATAATATTAATGTAATATTAAGGTATTTTGTATTATAATATAGCTACAATGACGATCCTTGGCGTTTAGGATGGCGAGGACCGTTATATTGGAGGTATTTACTTTGAGGATATTGATTGTTGAGGATGAAGTTAAAATCACCCAGGCCCTGAGTTACTTGTTCAATAAGCAAAAAATTGACGTGGATATTGCAAATGACGGCGAAGAAGGACTGATTCTTGCAAGCAAGGATATTTATGATGTAATAGTCTTAGATATAATGCTTCCGGGAGTAGATGGGATTCAAATATTAAAAACAATCAGAAAAGACGGGATAAAAACGCCGGTAATCATGCTTACAGCCAAGGATACGGTGGATGACAGGGTTTTCGGCCTCGAATCCGGAGCCGATGATTATCTGGTCAAACCCTTTGCTACAAAGGAGCTGATTGCCAGGGTCAAGGCCTTGGCTAGGAGGAAGAGCACGGAATTTGTAGGCGAAATATATGAATTTGAGGATATTAAGTATGACGTTAAAAATTACCTTTTGTATGTGGGAGATAATGAATACAAAATACCCCTGAAAGAAGCCATGCTTATGGAAATGTTCATAAAAAAACCCCGCCAGGTTTTTACCAGAGAGCAGATTATAGACAGGATTTGGGGACTTGAAGCGGATATACTTGAAAGCAATATTGAAATATATGTCCATCATTTAAGAAAGAGACTTGAGAATACCAGGGTAAAAATTGAAACCGTAAGAGGCGTGGGCTACATGCTTAAGGAGAGATAATGTTCAGGAAACTTCATTTGAAATTAACCGCCTACATGGGCATCATACTAATTCTTTTCATGTTTTTTGTTGCTTGCGGCATATATCAGTTCACTAAAATTGTATTTGAAGACGGCAACAGAGAGCTGATGAAGGCGGAAGCTTTGAGAATTTACAACTATAAAAACGCTCAATATGCGGAATACTTTTTTAACGGAACCATATTCAGAAGGTTTCTTCAAAGAAATCCCCTGGATGCCAAGAGGCTTGATGCTTGCTACATCGTATACGATTCGAATCTAAGGCTGATCTTCTCCGATGAGGGGGACATAAAGGTTGCCGATGAAATAAAAGGACTTGCCCAGAAGTCCCTTGAAGAAAGGCAGGATTTATACACCACAAAAAAAATAGGCTCCTACAACTACAGGATTTATACAAAATATTTCAATGATTTTACCGGTCAGACGGTAGTCCAGGTTTATCAGAACACGGTTAATGAAGATATACTTTGGTCCTTCTTAAGAAATGTCCTGATAGGAATAGGGCTTGCAGGAACCGTAATTTTGCTTGTATTAAGCTATTTCCTCACCGGCAAGGCACTGACTCCCGTTAAGGAATCATGGATGAAGCAAAAGGAGTTTGTGGCGGATGCATCCCATGAGCTGAGGACTCCTCTTACCGTTATACAAACCAACTTAGACGTGGTTTTAAGCGATGAAGACGGTAGTGTCGAAGAAAATCAAATATGGCTTGACAATGCATATTCGGAAACAAGAGTCATGGCTAAGCTTATCGACCAGCTTTTGATTCTTGCCAAGGCTGACAACAATGAAGGCCAGCTTAGCATATCTGAGTTTTCTTTTTCGGAAGTGGTGGAAAATGTATGTCAGTCCATGAAGGCGATTGCCGCAACCAAAAATATCGAGCTGATAACGGACATTGAGGACAATATAATAATAAAAGCCGATTATGACAAGATGCGAAGGTTAGCCGTGATATTGGTTGACAATGCCGTCAAATATACGGAAGAAGGCAGGGTCACGGTGACCTTAAAAACCGATAAAAACAGAAAGGTTCTGATTGTTGAAGATACGGGAATCGGAATTCATGAAAAAGATCTAAACAGAATATTTGACAGGTTTTACAGGGCGGATAAGGCACGGCACAGGGAAGGCGGCACGGGGCTGGGTCTGAGCATTGCCAAGTGGATTGCAGATAAGCACAAATATTCTTTAACGGTGGAAAGTATCGTAAATGCAGGGAGCAAGTTCACCCTTAGGATGTAAGAAGGAGAAATTCCTTTACAGGAATTTCTCCTTTATTACGTTCCAGTAGTTAAATGTTCCTGTTGACAGGCGGTTAATGACTTTTTTTGATGTGCGGAAAACCACATGCTCCATCTCATCATATTCAAAAATTTCACCGTCTGCCAAAATTGCTAAGCAATAATCTTCTCTCCTTTCCGGATAGATTGCAATTTCAAATTCGGGCGGTACTATGATGCTGCATTCCAAACACCTGTAGGCATTTGACATTATTGGTGACAAGGGGGTTATCTGGAGGGTTTTCAGTGAAGGATAAACCAGGCTTCCTCCTGCCGACTTGCTGTAGGCGGAGCTTCCCAGGGGGGAAGAAATAATCAACCCGTCACCGCTTATTTTTTCCAGGTGGTTTGAAGCAATGTAGACATTGAGGTGGATGGTTTTCATATCCTTTCTTTTAAGTGTTATATCATTTACCGCATATATTTTTTCGGACAAGGCAGCGGTAATTATTTCACATTCGATTAAATTTACGGGGTTTATTGTATAGTTTCCCTCCCGGTAATTCATTATGAAATTTTCAAGGTCTTCCGGCGTAATTTCAGGATAAAAACCCAGGGTTCCGGTATTTATCCCTATGAAGGGTATTTGGGAAAAGTTGCTTTCTCTTACGGCTTTTAAAAAAGCACCATCTCCTCCCACGGTAATGTTCAGTTGCGCATCTTCATTAAAACCTTCGTGATACTTATAGCCGTTTTCGGTTAATATTCTAATGAGCTTTCTCTTGATATCGGCTGTGTAACAGTCATCGTTAGCAGCGATGTTTATTACTTTTTCCTTCATGATTATCCCCTTTACTTTATCAATCTTATATATTATTATAAGAACACAAGATATAAACATATAAACCGGACCTGCTTTGTCATCCTGAGCGCATGGGAAGGATCTCATTAGATTCTTTGGGCAGAAGCCCTCAGAATGACAGTTTCGGGTTGTTCATAACATTGACACCTTAGGAGTTTTTAATGTTTAATAATATCCTTAAATATACCATACAAGAAAATGACAAAACTGTAAAGACCATATTGATGGAGAAGCTAAATTTCTCCCGAAGGCTTTCCAAGAGATTGGAGCGAACCGGCAAGATATTATTAAACGGGAGGCCGGTAAAATTAAATAAAAGCATCTTTGCAGGGGATGAGTTATCGATAGAGTTTGACGAGGAAGAGGATGAATACAAGGCAGTTGACATTCCCATAGACATTATATATGAGGATGATGACCTCCTAATCGTCAATAAACAACCCCATACAGTGGTCCACCCTACCCGGTCTCACTTAGATGACACTATTGCAAACGGTGTCGCATATTATTTTAAAAGAAACAATATTAACCGCAAGGTCAGGTTTGTGAACAGGCTGGACATGAACACATCAGGCATCGTAATAATTGCCAAAAACCCCTATGTCCACAATCATTTGGCTGACCAGATGAAATCCAATACCGTTGAAAAATACTACTATGCAATAGTTGAGGGCTTGCTGAGGGGAGAAGGCAGAATTGATGCTCCCATAGCTAAACTTGAGCCTGATGATATAATCCGTATTGTTCATCCTTCGGGCAAGGAATGCATCACTGAATATAAGTCTGAAAAGCTGCTCAATAATATGACCTTGGTCAAGTTAAAACTCATAACAGGAAGAACCCATCAAATAAGAGTTCACTTAAAGCACATCGGTCATCCCGTAATTGGGGATGTCTTGTACGGAAGTATCAGCTCATTGATAGACAGGCAGGCACTTCACTGCTACCAAATGAAATTCAAGCATCCGGTTACAATGGAAGACCTGACTGTTACCTGCCCGGTGCCGGAGGATATGAAAAAAATAATTGATGAGGAATGAGGGTAAGATGAAAAAAATTTTAATGATAGCAACCGGAGGCACAATTGCTTCAATAAAAACAGAGTACGGACTGGTTCCGGAAATCGGCTCTGATGAACTTTTGGCCTATGTTCCCGAAATAAAGAATTATTGTGATGCGGATTCTATTCAGCTCTTAAATATCGACAGCACAAATATTCAGCCGGAGCACTGGGTCATGATGACAGAAGCAATAGAGGAAAATTACGAAAAATATGACGGATTTGTAATAACCCACGGGACTGACACAATGGCATACACATCGGCTGCCCTTTCATATTTAATTCAAAATTCAAGTAAGCCCATAATTTTAACGGGAGCCCAGAAACCCATAAATGTGGAGATAACGGATGCCAAGAGAAATCTCTTGGACAGCTTCAGATTTGCTTCGGAAGAAGGTGTAAGCGGCGTATATGTGGTCTTTGACGGCAAGGCAATAATAGGCACAAGGGCAAGAAAAGTAAAGTCAAAAAGTTACAGTGCTTTTGAAAGCATTAATTTTCCTGTAGCGGCAATAATAGATGACAGGCGGATAACAAAATATATAAGCAATTATAATATAGACAAAGAAGTTAAGTTTTACAAGAAGATTTATCCCAGCGTATTTTTGCTGAAATTGGCTCCCGGAATGGAAACAGATGTGCTTGATTACATAGGGGAGAAATATGAAGGTTTGGTAATTGAAAGTTACGGTGCCGGAGGACTTCCTTTTTTAGATAAAAGAAACTTTTTGCACAAGCTTGAAGGCCTCATAGAAAAGGGCAAAATCATAGTTATTGCTACCCAGGTCATGTTTGAAGGGAGTGACATGGCCTTGTATGAGGTGGGGGTTAAGGCTCTTCAAAAATATAATGTTCTCCAGGCCTATGACATGAATATTGAGGCGGTTATCACGAAACTAATGTGGATAATGGCCCAGACCAAAAACTTCGAAGAAGTAAAAACCATGTTTTATACTCGAATCCATGAGGATTCCCTATACTAAGAAAGGAATGTATGATTAATTTATACGAAGCAGACTATGAAGAAGGTTGACATGCATATACACACCGTCGCTTCTGACGGCACATGGGATGTTGCAGAGTTAAAAGAAGAATTGAAAAAAAACAAAATCCATATTTTTTCTGTTACGGACCATGACAGTGTTGACAACATCAAAAACATGCAAGAAATATTAAACCCTAAGGACAATTTAATTTTTCTTCCGGGGGTGGAATTATCAGCTGAGCATCAGGGAAGGGAATACCATCTTACCTTATATAATTTTGATATAAATGATTCAAGACTGTTAAATTTGATGGAATGGACCAATCAAAACAAATTGAGCTCAAATGCCGATTATATAAGATACATTTCTAAAAAGCACAAAAATGTAAGCTTTGAAGATTTTGAAAGGTATGAAAACAACAGGAAAAGGGGAGGCTGGAAGTCAGCCAACTACATGATTGATAAGGGAATCCACAAGGATATTCCGGAACACTTGAAAGATGTATATGCCTCGGGGATTAAGGCTGAATTAAAAAGCCCTGAGGAAGTTATCCGGGTTGCAAAGGAAAGCGGAGGGAAAATATTCCTCGCCCATCCTTCCTATCATTACAGGAATACCTTCATGCCGGAGGAAGAATTAAAATTCTGGCTGGAGCTTGGAATAGACGGAATTGAGTGCTTTTCTCCATATAATGGGGGCAGGGGAGACTACTATATAGATTTCTGCAGGAAAAACAATTTAATGATATCGGGAGGGTCTGACTGCCATGGAATGTTTATTCCCTCCAGGAAATTGGGAGTTCCCGAGGTTTCCCTGGAGGATTTGGATATTAAGAAATTACTGTGATTACAAAGAATATTTGCCTATTGTGATATAAATAATACGTCATAATTCTGGACGCAGTGAATAATTCAGGTCCTGTCATTACTATGAATAACCCGCAGGGCGTCATTCTGAACGCAAGTGAAGAATCTCATGAGATATTTTACTCATACTTAAGATGACAGAGGGTTTTCGAAAGGGGGATATATGGAAAATAAAAAATACGTTGCTGCAATAATAGTTGCCGGAGGAAAAGGAAAAAGGATGGATTCTGAAATACCAAAGCAATATTTGAATATTGCGGGCAGGACAATTTTGGATACCACCTTGTATAAATTTGAAAAAAGCAATGAAATAGATGAAATTATCCTTGTTGTGAACAAGGAAGAAATGGAATATGTAAAAAGCGGAATCTCGCCATTTTACAGCAAAATATCACATGTGGCAGCCGGCGGAAAAACAAGGACCGAATCCGTTTATCAGGGCCTGAAAAAGGTCCGAAGAACCTGTGATATCGTTTTGATTCACGACGGGGTGAGACCCTTTATTTCATATAATTTAATAAATACCTGTATAGAAAATGCATCAATTTACAAGGCCTGCGTCCCGGTTATTGAAGTTACGGATACCATAAAGGAAGTATCGGAAGAGGGATGGGTTGTAAAAACACTTGACAGAAAGAGAATAAGGGCAGCCCAAACACCTCAAGCTTTCGACTATTCTTTGATAAGGGAATGCTATGAAAGGGCCGTGACCGAAGATGAAGAGTTTACCGATGATGCATCCATTGTGGAATATTACGGTCATAGGGTAAAAACCATCGAGGGCTTGTATAAGAACATAAAAATAACCACCCCCCTTGATTTGAGACTGGCAGAAATCATTGCCAGCATTTATTGAAGGAGCAGATATGAAGGTCGGAATCGGGTACGATGTACATGCTTTAGGAGAAAAGAGGAAATTAATAATCGGAGGAGTCACCATCCCTTATGAAAAAGGCCTCCTTGGCCATTCTGATGCGGATGTTTTGCTTCATGCCGTCATGGACAGCCTTTTGGGGGCTATGGGCAAGGGAGATATAGGAAAATTGTTTCCTGATACGGATGATGCCTATAAGGATGCAGACAGCCGCCTTTTGTTAAGAAGGGTACATGAATTAATGGAGGAAAACGGATTTGCCTTAGGCAACATTGATGCCGTAATTATCGCTCAAAAACCAAAGATGTCTCCCTATATTGATGAAATGAAAAAAAACATAGCCCATGACCTGAGGACCGATGTTTCAAAGATAAACATTAAAGCAACCACCACCGAAAATTTAGGTTTTGAAGGAAGGGGCGAAGGCATAGGAGCCCAGTGCATATGTTTGTTGGAAACAAAGGAAAATTAATGAACTGAAGCTATTTATTGCGTATATATAAATGTATATCCCCGTGCTATAATATATATAAATGTCAGGATGACTCTTAATGGGGGGATATCATGGAAACCTATCAGGTTATAGCCATTATCGGCGTCATAATCTTTTTATATTTCATATTCTTCAAAAATAAAAACTCAGCCCAGAAAGAAATCAGCAGCTTGAGCGAAATCGAATACATGGGCTCGTCAACCATGACCTTCGATGATGTGGCCGGCAACTATGAAGCCAAGCAAAGCCTTCTTGAATTGGTTGACTTCATTAACAATCCGCAAAAATACACTAAGTTTAATGTGAGGATGCCGAAAGGGATCCTTCTTTACGGGGAACCCGGAACAGGCAAGACCTTGATGGCAAAGGCCCTTGCCGGAGAAGCGGGGGTTCCTTTCTATGCGGTGTCGGGCTCGGATTTCGTCCAGGTCTATGCAGGCCTTGGGGCCGGAAGGATCAGGAACCTCTTTAAAAAGGCAAAGAAATCAGGCAAAAGCGTAATTTTCATAGATGAAATAGATGCTATCGGAAAGAAAAGGGCAGGAGGCAGCATTAAAGGAAGCGATGAAGGGGACAGGACCCTGAATGCGCTCTTGACCGAAATGTCGGGATTTGCCGATGATTCGGGAACTCTTGTGGTCGCTGCCACCAACAGAATTGATACCTTGGATAAGGCCTTATTGAGGCCCGGAAGGTTTGACAGGCAGATAGAAATAATGCTGCCTGACAAAAATGCAAGAAAAGACATAATACAGCTTTATTTGAAGAAAATGAGGGCTGAAGATGTTAACATAGATGAATTGGCTGATTTGACGGTTTATTTCAGCGGTGCAATGATTGAAAACTTAATAAATGAGGCAGGCCTGGCTGCTATCAGGGAAGGCTCGGATAAAATTACGGACAGGCATATAAAACAAGCATATTTGGATGTCTTGGCGGGAGCTGAAAAAAAGGATTATGATAACGAAAGGCAAAAAACCGTCACTTCCTACCACGAGGCGGGACATGCCTATGTATCAAGATACCTGCTTCCGGAAAACAAGATTATACGTGTTTCCGTAATTCCTACAAGCAAGGGAGCAGGAGGGTACACCCTGAGCACTCCCGGAACCGAAGAAGTGATGACCAAGAGGAAAATCAGGAATCACCTATGCGTTTTAATGGCTGGAAGGGCATCTGAGGAAGTGTTTTTCGGCAGGGATAACATTACCGCCGGAGCACAAAACGATATAGAAAAGGTCACTTCCCTGGCACTTGATTATGTTTCTAAATACGGGATGCATGATGATGCCTTCATAAACTACCAACTCCTGTCCGACAAACTCAGGATACCCTTGCCTTCATTGGAAAGCTCGGTAAAAAAGCTGACTTCCGAAATATATGAAGAGGTGTATAAAATAGTCGAAGAAAACAGGGAAAAAGTTGAAAGAATTGCAAGGGTCCTGATGGAAAAAGAAGTCATATACCGGGACGAATTGGACAATTTAATCTAAAAATATAGTTGAATATTATCTAAATCACTGGCTAAAATATTCTTAAGGACATAAGGACCGGCAAAAACAAGTTGTAATAAGTGCATAAATTTGATATAATACATTTAAATAAACAGCCTGCGGTGTTCGGAAACCTATTAATTCAACCGACATATTGTAAAAGGGAATTCGAGTTCGGCTGCCTATGACAAGCCCGCTTTGACGGGACGCCAGAATCAGCCGACAGAACTCCCACCTGCCTAGGTGCGGGTGTGAATTATGGGTTTGCGGCACATGCGGGTTTTATTATGCCGTGTTCAGGATGACAAATAATAATTTTGGGAAAACGGGAAAATAATGTTTGCCTTTAGGACAAAAAACATATATAATGATATTTAGGAATACATTACCAATGTTAATATAAGGAGGTAGACATGATAACGATAAAAGATGTTGCCAGGCTTGCGGAAGTATCGATATCAACCGTGTCAAGGGTAATAAACGACTCAAAGCCCGTCAGTCCCGAAGTCAGGAAAAGAGTGTTGAAGGTTATAGAAGAAACAGGATATAAACCAAATGATGTTGCAAGAAGTCTTGTGACGAGAAGGTCTTATTTGATCGGCGTCATAGTAAATAACCTGGCCCAAAGCTACGTTGCGGATATAGTGAGAGGAATTGAAGAAATTGGGAAAATGTACGGATACGACATTCTTCTTTGCAGCAGCTACGGCAGTAAGGAAACCCAGGAAAAATATCTCCAGCTCTTGGACAGGAAGCAGGCAGAAGGCTTGTTTTTAGTTGGTAGCAAATTTGATGATGAAATAATAAAATTGGCGAAAAGTTTCAACAAACCCTGCGTATTTTTCACCAGGGACGTTCGTGAGAAGATGAACCACATTACCATTGACTGCAAGTCTGCAATATACGAAATAACAAAGTACTTAATTGAAGAGGGCCATAGGAAAATTGCATATTTCTCGGATTTTGAAGACAGGACAACAGTAGAAAACGAAAAGATTGAAGGATACTTAAAGGCAATAGAAGATACCGAAATGGATTATACAAAGATTTATGTTGTCGGAGGAAACAAGCACAGCCAGGCATATGAACTGGGAAAATCCGTTGTAGACGAAGTAAAAGACTTTACCGCCTGTGTTTGCAGCACCGATGAAATTGCAATCGGCATCTTGGACAGCTTTTTGGATAACGGAATAAAGGTTCCCGATGATGTGTCCGTTGTAGGATTTGGAAACATCAGGGAGGGTAAATTCGTAAGACCCGAAATTACCACAATCGGTGAACCTTACTACGATGTGGGAGCAGTAGGCATGAGGATGCTCATTAAAATGATAAAAGGGGAAAAAATTCAGCAAGGCCGCATGGAGCTGCCCTTCACTATTGAAAAGAGGAAGAGTGTGAAAAGCCTAAATTAAATATCAAAGTTTGTTGAATTTTTGTTGATAATTTAATTATTAAGGCGACAATTATTGATAGAATTAAGAGACTAATCCCCCTATAATAGAAAGACTTCTTTACTATGGGGGGATTACTTATGAAAAAAAGATTTATTCTTATTATGGTATTGTTGCTGCTTTTTTCTTATACTTCAATCAACGGCTATGAATATCATGAAGAAACGACTACCATAGAGTATCTGCTGAACCGGCGGATTATCTTTATGAATGAATTTCTCTACGGTTATAAGGATATGCACAAGCTTAAAGAAAATTTAAGCAAAATAGAATCCGGTCCTTTGCTTAAGAACGATTTGGATATTCTTAAAAAGGTTATGGACTGCCCAACGGACTATGAACTGGCAATGAATGTTAAGGTCCATGACATATATCGGATAGAACCCACTGATGAAGGCTTGTTGATAAATGCCGATTTAAATTGGCTTATGAGAGGTTATGACGGTGAATTCAACTTTATAAGGAATTATGATATTAATTGTAAAAAGATTAACGACAAGCTGTATTTGACGAAATTAACCATCCTGAACGATTGGGAATAATGCAATGAAGGCATTTTAATAATTATAAAATAGATTTTAGATATACTAATAAAACTCCCTGATTCAAGGGGGTTTTTCCATTTTATGAGAATATTTTAACATGAGAATAAATAAAAATCACTTTTGTTGACTTTTTTAGCCATCAATAATATAATCACTATTATGTGATGCTATTAATAAGTATGGAGGTTGGCAGATTGCAGAACGAATTTTTCAAGTCAAAAAAAAGTGAATTTGCCGAATTAAAAGCCTATATTGATTCAGTAAAAAATTCACAAGGTGTTACTATGCAGATATTGCAAAAGGCACAAGGAATATTTGGTTACTTGCCTCTTGAGGTTCAACAATTTATATCGGATGAAACAAATATTCCCTTGGCTGACATATATGGAGTAGTGACCTTTTACACCCAGTTTTCGACGGAAGAAAAGGGCAAGCACAAGATAGGAGTATGTCTTGGAACAGCATGTTATGTAAGGGGGTCACAGGAAATTTTGGACAAGCTCTCCGAAGAACTGAAAGTGAGTGTCGGCAAAACCACTGAGGATAAGCTCTTCACCTTAGAAGCTACCCGTTGTTTAGGCTGCTGCGGCTTGGCTCCCGTTATGGTCATTGACGACGATGTGTACGGCAAGTTAGAAGCAAAAAAGATACCCGATATTTTAAAGAAATACCAATAATCAGATAATAAAACGGAGGTAAGACCATGAAGATTTTCAGATCTCATGTTTTAATATGCGGGGGGACAGGATGTACTTCCAATAAATCCAGGGAAGTTAAAAATAGATTGGAAGAAAAATTAAAGGAAGTAAAGTTAGACAAGGAAGTCCAGGTAGTTGTTACCGGGTGCTTCGGCCTGTGCGAAGTAGGCCCCATAATGATAGTTTATCCTGAAGGCTCATTCTATTCAAGGATGAGTGTCGATAAGGTTGACGAAATAGTTGAAGAGCACCTCTTAAAAGGAAGGATAGTAGAAAAGTATTTATTCAAAGAAAAGGCACAGGTAGAACATGCCGAAGACCATAAGTCTTTGAAGGATATTCAATTTTACAGCAAGCAGAAAAGGGTGGTCCTCAGAAACTGCGGCTTAATAAATCCTGAGGACATCAATGAATATATAGCAAGAGACGGTTACATGGCCTTGGGGAAGGTATTGACGGAAATGACTCCCCAGGATGTTATACAGGTAATGAAGGATTCCAACCTGAGGGGAAGAGGGGGTGCAGGCTTCCCCGTAGGACTCAAATGGAGCTTTGCGGCACCTAATAAGGCAGACCAAAAATATATAATATGCAATGCTGACGAGGGAGACCCGGGTGCATTTATGGACAGGAGCGTTCTTGAAGGAGACCCTCATGCGGTATTGGAAGCAATGGCCATAGCAGGCTATGCAATCGGAGCCACAAAGGGATTCATTTACGTGAGAGCCGAATATCCCATAGCCGTTCACAGGCTGCAGATAGCCATTAAACAGGCAAGAGACCTTGGGCTTTTAGGCAAAAATATATTCAATTCAGGTTTTGATTTTGATATAGAAACAAGACTTGGCGCAGGTGCCTTCGTATGCGGAGAAGAAACTGCACTGATGCAGTCAATTGAAGGAAACAGAGGCATGGCAAGAGTTAAGCCGCCATTCCCGGCTAATAAGGGCTTATGGGGAAAACCGACGGTAATAAATAATGTTGAAACCCTGGCTAATATACCCCAGATTATATTAAAGGGACCTGAATGGTTCAAGAGCTTTGGTACGGAAAAATCCCCCGGAACAAAGATATTTGCCTTAGGGGGCAAGGTCTTAAACACAGGTCTTGTGGAAGTGCCCATGGGAACAACATTGAGAGAAGTAATTTATGACATCGGCGGGGGCTGCCCCGGCGGGAAAAAATTCAAGGCAGTCCAAACAGGAGGTCCTTCGGGAGGTTGCCTGACGGCTGACCACCTTGATACCCCCATAGATTACGAAAACCTTGCTGCCGTTGGGTCAATGATGGGCTCCGGCGGAATGATAGTGATGGATGAAGATAACTGTATGGTTGATATAGCAAGATTCTTCTTAGATTTCATCGTCGATGAATCCTGCGGCAAATGCACTCCCTGCAGGGTGGGAACAAAAAGAATGCTCACCATACTTGAAAGAATTACCCAAGGCAAGGGGACTTTGGAAGACTTGGACGAGCTTGAAAGTTTAGCAAACAGCATAAAGAATTCATCCCTGTGCGGACTTGGACAAACAGCTCCAAACCCCGTACTGGCAACTCTCAGGTATTTTAAGGATGAATATGTTGCCCACGTGGTGGATAAGAAATGCCCCGCAAAGAATTGCAAAGCCTTGATAACTTATGAGATTGACAAGGATAAGTGCACGGGATGCACCCTTTGTGCAAGGAAGTGTCCTGTGGGCTGTATTTCTGGAACTGTTAAAAATCCTCATGAAATAGACCAGGAAAAATGTATTAAATGCGGAAATTGCTACAGCGTATGCAGATTTGGCGCTGTGCAAAAAAATTAAGAAGGAGGATTGGTCATGGCCTTAGTAAAACTTAACATAAACGGAAAAGAAATTACAGCTGAAGCCGGGAAAACAGTACTGGAAGCAGCTTTAGAAAACGGTATAGAAATCCCCCACCTGTGTTTCGACAAAAGGTTGGAAGTATATGCCGGGTGCGGCCTTTGCATCATTGAAATCGAAGGGCAGCCTAAAATTGCAAGATCATGCGCAACTTACGTTGCAGACGGATTAGTGGTAAGGTCGGATACCCCTAAGGTGATTGAGGCAAGAAACAACGCCCTTAATCTCTTGGTTTCACAGCATATCGGAGACTGCAAGGCACCCTGTACCCTAAACTGTCCGGCTAATACCGATGTTCAGGGATATGTGGGTTTGGTTGCCAACAAACAATATATCGAATCATTAAAGCTCATAAAAGAAAAACTCCCCCTGCCTGCATGCATAGGGAGGGTTTGTCCCCATCCCTGCGAAGATGCGTGCCGCAGGCAGCATGTGGAAGAACCGGTTTCAATAGCATGCATAAAGACATTTGCTGCCGATTATGACTTAAATACAGGGAATCCTTACATTCCCGAATTAAAGCCTGCCACAGGCAAGAAGGTTGCTGTTGTGGGAGCAGGCCCTGCAGGCCTGTCTGCCGCTTATTATCTCTTAGTAGACGGCCACGAAGTAGATGTATTCGAAGCAATGCCAAAACCCGGCGGAATGCTCAGGTATGGTATTCCCGAATACAGGCTTCCAAAAAATGTGGTTGATGCAGAAGTTGCCATTATTGAAAAAATGGGGGCAAACTTCAATTATGGGGTCAAAGTCGGCGAAGACATATCCTTGGACTACCTGCGGACCAAATATGACGCAGTCTTCCTGGGAATCGGAGCCTGGAAAAGCTCATCCCTCAGGTGCGAAGGAGAAGATACTCCGGGAGTTATCGGCGGGATTGATTTCTTGATAAGGGTTGCGGAAAACAAGCCCGTAAAAATAGGCAGGAAGGTAATAGTGGTAGGCGGCGGCAATACTGCCATGGACGTTGCAAGAACAAGCATCCGCTTAGGGGCGGAAGAAGTAAGGGTTGTTTACAGAAGAAGCGAAGACCAGATGCCTGCCGAAAAGATAGAAATTAAAGAAGCAAAAGAAGAAGGAGTGATATTCTCATTCTTATCCGCTCCTTCCTTAGTTTTAAGCGACGGTGACAAGGTTACCGGACTCAGGTGTGAAAAGATGGTCCTCGGTGAAAAGGATGAATCAGGAAGGCAAAGCCCCGTCCCGACAGGCGAGTTTGTGGAGTTTGAAGCCGATACGATAATTGCGGCAATAGGACAGGAAGTTGACTGCGGAAACATTAAGGTAGGTCTGGGTAAAAAGAAAAACATAGCAATTAAGGAAGGTACCTTTGAAACAAATCTTGAGGGCGTATTTGCGGGAGGAGACGCCGCAACCGGTCCTAAGATAGCCATAGAAGCAGTTGCCCAGGGCGGGCGTGCCGCAAGGGTTATAACCACCTACCTTGCGGGAGAAATGATTCCTTACAAGAATATACCCTTGGTTTATACTGAAGTGACAAAAGAAGACTTTAAAGACGAAAAAGTAATTCCGAGAGTTCCTCACAGAACCGTGGAGCCTGAAATAAGAAAGCATAACTTCCAGCCCATACTTCCCACTATGACAGAGGAAGAAGCAGTGAGGGAAGGACAAAGGTGCCTTGAGTGCGGCTGCAAGGATTACTTTGAATGCCAGTTGGTTGACTATATTAAGAAGTATGAAGTTGATACCAAGAAATATCATGCAATAAACGAAAGAAGATTTAAGGAAACCGACCATCCCTTCATTTCACAGAATGTTGACAAGTGTGTACTTTGCGGACTCTGTGTCCGTGCCTGTGATGAAGTTGTGGGAGCATCGGCATTAGGCTTTGTGGAAAGAGGAAATGCCACCTTTGTGGCACCTGCCTTCCAGCAGGAGTTAAAGATGACAAGCTGTATTTCATGCGGCCATTGCATTGATGTATGTCCGGTTGGGGCCTGGCTTGACAGAAGAAACAACATGAAAGAAATACCCCTAAACCTGGAAAAAACCAAATCCGTGTGCAGCTACTGCTCGGTCGGCTGCGAGATAGTGTATGAGCACAAGGACAACAAGGTATATCTTGCTTCAAGCAAGGAAAATGAAATACCTGCCTGCGGCAAGGGGAAATTCGGCATTGAGCACATTAACCATGAAAAGAGGCTCCTTAAGCCAAAGGTAAGGATTAAAGGAAACTATGAACCAATTGAATTGGATACTGCAATATTTGAAACCGCTAAGCGCTTAAGAAGCATACAAAACATGTACGGCCAGGACCAAATAGCCTTTGTGGTATCACCTAAGTTAACAAACGAAGAGTTTAAATATATCAAGGCTGTGGCAGATGAACTTAACACCAAATACAAGGGTTCATTTACCCTTGATTCTGAGCCCGGCATAGAAGCAGTACTTGGCAGGAATGAATCTACCGTGGGAATGGAAGAACTGGACAATGCGGATTTGATAATTTCCGTAGGTCACTTGTATGAGCACCACCCGTCTGCCGGAATGAAGCTCAGAAGACTGTCAGAAACAAAGAAAATAATTTCTGCATCGACAATTAAAACCAAGTTAGAATCCTTTGCGTCAAAAGCAGACCTGACAGACTATGAAGTGTTCTTTACCCGAGTGCTGAAGGCCTTGGTTGACACAGGATTTATAAAGAAAGAAAGAATCACCTCCTATGAAAACGGAGAAGACCTGATTAAGGCACTGGACAAGGTCGAAGTGCTTCCTGAAGCTTTAAAGGTTGCTGAAGCCTTCAAGAAAGCAAGAAAACCAATCATCCTTGCAGATGAAAACACGGTTCCCAAGGCAGCCCTTAAGGTATTGGCAGATATAACCCTTTTGGCAGGAAACGACAGGCGTCCTCACAGGGGATTGATAGTGCAGAAAGCCAAAGTAAACAGCCAGGGAGCTTGGAACATTGGCTTCAGAACACCGGGAGAAGAAATCAGGAAGGCCTTGCTGAACAACGAGCTTAAAGGTTTAGTGGTTATAGGCGAAGATGTGTTGGGAAATGTTCCGGAGCTTAAGGAGGCAGTAGATAAGCTTAAATTCTTTGCAGCATTTGATATAATGGAAAATGAAACTACAGCCAATGCCGAATACCTGCTTCCTCTTTGCAGCATTGCCGAGAGCAGCGGTACTATAGTAAGTGCAGACGGCACCGTAAGAAATGTTGTTCAGGCAATAAAACCCCTGACAGGCATGTCAAACCTTGAAATGTTCAAAAAATTAGCCGAGCTTCTAAATGGAGAATACAAAGAAGACGTTGAAGATGAAATAAAGGTTAAGCTTTATGTACCCACCCTTAAAGGCGGGGAAAAAGAATACCAGGTATTCGATACTGTAGAGAAAGCATTCCTGGCAAAACTAAAAGAAAACTGCATCAAAACCCTTTAATGACAAGGGATGACAAGGGGACGGGGGTACTGTCATCACCTCCGAACCCGGAAGGGACGTTCTTGCCGACAATTTAACCCAGAGGGAACGGTTATCTCCGGTCAATTTTAGAGACAAGGAAGGCAAGAGATTCTGAAAAATCAGAATCTCTTTTTTATCCAGAGGGGATAACCCAGAGGGGACGGTTCTTGCGGTATAAAACCCAAGACCCACAAGCCCAAAGGGGATGTTTTTCCCTGCCTAAATGCACTTAATAAAAGATTAATATTTAGCTGTCAAAAAATGCTTATTTGAATTAATGTTGAAATTTCAGCATCTTTTTAGGAAGATACTCCTCCGGCCCAAAGAATTTATTTCAATCCATGTGTTATATATCCTTTGTTACAAGGTCTTTCCATTGATTCAATATTAAAATTTAATTACAATTTTACCAGCCGGGGCAGCTCAGCCCTAATCCGTCAACTAACCCGGAAGGCGTAAGGAGGATGAAAATGAAGAAAAAATACTTTAAATCTCTTTTATTAACCACTGGTTTGATTATTGGTCTATCTGCGTCAATACATTTAGACGCATATGCGGCCACCCATACAGTAGTTAAAGGCGATTCACTCTACAAAATAAGCATGGCCTACAACACAAGCGTGTCAAACTTAATGGTAGCCAACAATTTAAAAAGTTATGATTTAAATGTCGGACAAGTCATCAATATTCCGGATGTAAAATACACAGTCCGGGCCGGAGATACCTTATATAAAATATCAAAGAGGTACAATGTTTTATTATTTGATTTAAGGCAAGCCAATAACATTTGGACAGATTACATATATGTAGGACAGGTTTTGGATATTCCATTACAGGCAGATGTTAAAGAAGAAAAAACTATGAATGCAAGTACGCCTATAGTAGATTATACTGCCGAGGAATTGGACTTGCTTGCAAGATTAATAATGGCTGAAACGGAAACCCAGCCATATGAAGCTAAGGTTGCTGTCGGCTCGGTTGTTGTAAACAGGGTGAAAAGCGGTCTGTTTGCACCTACGATCAAGGGTGTTATCAATCAAAACATCAATGGCTACTATCAGTTCACACCGGTTGAAAACGGCTGGATTAAGAGGCCTGCCAATGAAGAATGTATCAAAGCCGCAAAAGAAGCATTAAGCGGAGTCGATACCACAAATGGAGCCTTGTTCTATTATGACGATTCATCAACCAATCAGTGGATTTTATCAAAACCGGTAGCTGTTCAATACGGCAGGATGATATATGCATATTAGTATTATTATATTAAACTGATTTCTGACAAAACCTTTTATGTAATTTAGAACATAAGAGAAGGAGCTTATCAGATTCTTTAAGATGTAGCATTCGGAAAGTTGTATTTTGATATAAATCTGACCCTTTGTACGAAAGAAGTACAAAGGGTTTATTTATATATATATTACCTGCAGCATTTTTGCTTGGAATAAATAGACATAATATTTATACTGATATATTATTTATAATTATATTCCTTATATCTACAGGGTGGAACCTCGGTTTATAATAATAGGAAGCGAATTTCAAGTATTAGGTATAAGTTAAGATAATATAATTAATATAATAGAAAATATTAGTAATAATAATGGCTATATCATAGATAAAAAATGTTCGAATGATGAAATGGCAGTATCAAAAAATGGGGTTACAATAAATATATTTTTGGGCTTTACAACATTTGATAATACTTATTTAGCAATTAATTCCAAAAAAAAGAAGAAGTAAAGAATATGAAGAGTTTTTAAATCTGATTTATTTATATTTTTATGAATTAGATATAAGACCATACAAAACAGGAGTTGCTTTTATTTTAATATCAATTGTTGCTATATTTGTACGCTATTATGTACTATAATAAAATAGAGATGAGCGACTTGAGTCACTAAGTTTGGAAAGCTTTGGAGGAGAAATGGAACAATACTTTACAGAAAATCCGACAACAGAAAAGGAAATATTCAAATTTGACTGGAATGTGGGAAGAGAAGTTTTTAGTTTTTATACCAGTAACAGCGTATTTTCCAAAAGAGGAGTTGATTTTGGCTCCATGCTTTTGATTGAAACTGTTTTGAGGGAAAACGAGGATTTTCAAGGTACTATTTTAGATTTGGGATGCGGATACGGACCCTTGGGTATAATTGCAGCCAAAATACTGAAAAAATCTTTCATTACAATGTGCGATATCAATGAAAGAGCCTTGGAATTGGCAAGGATGAATGCAAAAGAAAACAAGGTGGATGAAAGGGTTAAAGTAATTGCTTCTTCCGCTTTTGAAAATATTAAGGAGAATTACGATATTATCATAACCAATCCCCCCATAAGAGCCGGGAAAAGCGTAGTATTTTCTTTTTATGAAGGTGCTTATGAGCATTTAAACAAGGGCGGCAAGCTCTATGTGGTTATTCAAAAGAAACAAGGGGCACCAAGCACCAAGGCAAAATTAGAGAGCTTGTTTGGAAACTGTGAAACGGCAAATAAAAAATCCGGGTATTTTATTTTTAAATCCATAAAAGAATAGGGTCATTTCTTTTGTTTTGATGCAAAGTAGTTAACTTCGGCCCCCATGAGAAAAATGATGGACAAAATATATATCCATATGATGAATACAAATATTCCGGATAAATTCCCGTATATGGAATTAATAAAGACAACCTTGGAACTTGCATAGCGGGAATATAGGTAGGAACCGATTATTGAACCTCCTGCAGCAAAAATTGCGCCGGGATATGCATATGATAATTTAACCTTTTCATAGGGCAGAAATTTGTAAGCAGCCAATAAAATAATGAAAATTGAAAAAAATGCAACCGCGAACCTTAATATGTCAATCAGTATAATATTATAGTCCTGAAAGATAGATATTTTTTTGACAAATACTAATAAGGACCTTCCTGCAACAATGGCAGCAAAAACAACCTGCATTGATACCATCAAAGCCAAGGTAAACAAGATTCCCCTTAATTTTAAGAAGAGGAAATTCTTTTTTGTATTAAATCCGTATGCAATATTGATTCCGTTAATCATTGCGGCACTCCCGGAAGCGGCGGACCATATGATGATAAGCATGCTTGTTGTCAAATAGGGCTTGCTGCAGCTTGAAACAGAGTATTTCAATGTATTGAATATTATGCGGTACACTTCCTCGGGGAGGACGTCAGATAATGAATTTAGAATATTGTAGATGTATTCGCTGTAGCCGCACAATAAGGATATTGCCATAATGAGAAAGGGAAAAACGCTTAAAACCAAATAGTAGGATAGTTGAGCGCTCAATGCAAAAATGTTGTCCGACATTGTTTTATTAAAAAGTTTTGTTGTAAAAATAATAATTTTCTTAACCATCTCTTCACCCGGCATTAGTATTTACAAATAATGTGCATTTATTATGTTAAACTTTTATCAAAACCATCATAAAATCCCTTGATTTATTTTCATCTCTAATGTTATAATATGACCAGGCAAAAAAATTTATTAGGAGGATAAAATGGAAATTAAAAAGATTTGCGTAGTCGGAACGGGCGTAATGGCTAAAGGCATTGTACAAACATTTGCTCAAGCGGGGTATCCGGTTATAGTGAAAGGCAGACCGGGAAAAACATTTGATACTTTAGAGGAAACAATCGGGAAGGGTCTTCAGAAATTAGTTGCCAAGGGCAGAATGGAACAAGCCAAAATGGATGAAACAATGGCAAACATTACAAAAACCACTGTATATGAAGAATGCGGGGATGCGGATTTATTTATTGAAGCGGTTGCTGAGGACATGGAAACAAAACACCTGATGTTTGCCGATATTGAAGCTGCAGCTAAGGAAGGGGCAATATTATCGACAAATACATCATCCTTATCTATCACTGAAATTGCTGCAAAATCAAAAAATCCCGGCAGAATAATAGGGTTGCATTTCTTTAATCCTGTTCCTGTCATGAAATTGGTTGAAGTAATTAAGGGCAAGCTTACTGATGAAGAAACTCATGCAGCAGTAATTGAATTAGCTAAAAAAATAGGGAAAACCCCTGTAAGTGTTGAAGAAGCACCGGGTTTTGTAGTTAACAGAATCCTGATTCCGATGATTAATGAAGGTATAGGCATATTAGCAGACGGAGTTGCCACTGCTGAAGAAATTGACACAGCGATGAAATTAGGTGCAAACCATCCCATGGGACCCTTGGAATTGGGGGATTTGGTGGGACTTGATGTCTGCCTTGCAATTATGGAAGTACTCTACAATGAATTCGGAGATCCTAAATACAGACCTCATCCCTTGCTCCGCAAAATGGTGAGAGCAAACCTGCTAGGAAGAAAAACCGGCAAAGGGTTCTACGATTACAGCAAATAGTCATAAACACTTGTTCATAGAGGGGACGGCACTGCCGTCCCTTTTAAAATAAATAGCTTGAATTATGCCCATTCTTTAATTATAATTACATATTAACAGGTAATTATTTACGCTTACTGCGATAGATAAAAAAAACAATTACAGGAGGGAAAGATGAGCGAATATTACAACGAAAAAGATAACAGGGAATCGGTTAATTTCATTCAAAAGATAATTAACGAGGACCTGGAAAAAGGCACTTACGGGAACAGGGTACATACAAGATTTCCTCCGGAGCCTAACGGCTATCTGCATGTAGGCCATGCCAAGTCCATATGTCTGAATTACGGATTAGCCAAAAAATACAAGGGTTTATTTAATTTGAGATTTGATGATACAAATCCCACCAAGGAAGACGATACATACGTAGAATCAATTATCGAGGATGTCAAGTGGCTTTGCCCCGATTGGGAAGAAAGAATTTTTTATGCATCGGATTACTTCGGGCAAATGTACGATTATGCAGTTGAACTGATTAAAAAGGGATTAGCCTATGTGGATGATTTATCTGCAGATGAAATACGGGAATACAGGGGAACCTTAACGGAGCCGGGCAAGGAAAGCCCCTACAGAAACAGGTCCGTGGAAGAAAACTTAGACCTGTTTGAAAGAATGAAAAAGGGAGAATTTCAGGACGGCGAGAGGGTATTAAGGGCTAAAATCGATATGGCCAGCCCCAACATCAATATGAGAGATCCTGTTATTTTCCGCATCCTGCATGAAACTCACCACAACACGGGGGATGAATGGTGCATTTATCCCATGTATGACTTTGCCCATCCCTTGGAGGATGCCATAGAAGGCATAACCCATTCAATATGCACTTTGGAATTTGAAGATCACAGGCCATTCTATGACTGGGTGCTGAATAATATCGATGATTTTAAGGATGCTCCCACAAAACAGATAGAATTCGCCAAATTGTTCTTATCAAAGACTATGATGGGCAAGAGATATTTGAAGCAAATGGTTGAAGAAGGATATGTGGACGGCTGGGACGATCCCCGTATGCCTACGATTGCAGGACTCAGAAGAAGGGGCTACACTCCCGAGTCCATACACAATTTCTGCGAAGCCATAGGAGTTTCAAAGGCTCAAAGTGTGGTTGACATATCTATGCTTGAATTTGCCATAAGAGATGATTTAGGACCTAAGGCACCGAGAACAATGGCCGTTTTAGACCCTATAAAACTCATAATAACCAATTATCCCGAGGATAAGGTTGAATATGTTGAAACGGAAATCAACCCCGATAATCCGGATATGGGCACCCGGATGATTCCATTTACAAGAGAAGTGTATATCGAAAGAGAAGATTTTATGGAATTTCCACCGAAGAAATATTTCAGGCTCTTCCCCGGCAACGAAGTGAGGCTGAGGAATGCTTATTTCGTAAAATGTGTTGATTTTGTAAGGGACGAAGAAGGTAACGTCACTGAAGTTCACTGTACCTACGATCCTGAAACAAAGAGCGGGTCAGGCTTTACCGGGAGGAAAGTAAAGGGAACACTTCACTGGATATCAGCAAAGCATTGTATTGATGCGGAAGTGAGACTTTATGACTACATGATGGAAGATGAGGATTACGACAAGACCAACTTCTTGGAAAAATTAAATCCCAAATCTAAAATTGTATTAAAGAACTGCAAGGTTGAACCCTCGATGAAAGAATGCAAGCCCGGAGACAGGTTCCAGTTTCTGAGACACGGGTATTTTATGATTGACAGGGATACAAGTGAGGACCACCTGGTATTTAACCGGATAGTACCCTTAAAAAGCAGCTACAAATAAATTTTTGGGGACGGTTCTTTTCGTTCTTAAAGGTGGTTTGTCCCATTATCAAATGATGACACTACCCCCGTCCCCTTGTCATCTAAAGGAGAAGTTTTGAATATTGAAGAGATTATTAAAAACAGTTTAAGTGAGAACAAGTTTATATACGGTATTTTTACAAGCCCAAGGCTTAAGTCCCAATACAAAAAGATAACCGCAAGGGCAATTTTGCTGAGGGGCAGAAATTACCTCCAGTTGGAGAAGTTTGCCGACACCCGGGTATTTCACGAAAACTTAACCTATGAGGATGCTTATGATGTGTTTCTTGGGCTGGTGAATGAATACCGGAATATAAACTTTTTTACTTCAGATGCGGATTATCAGGTTTTGGTCAGCAAGAAAGGCAATGTAAAAATTAACCGCAAGGAGCCGACAAAGAAGTTAAAAGCAGAAGCCCACAACAAGGAAAAACAATACATGATAAGTGAAAACCAGCCTTGTGACTTCCTCATAATCTTAGGGGTCATGAACAAGGACGGGAAGGTTTATGCCAAAAAGTATGATAAATTCAAACAAATCAATAAATTCCTTGAAATTGTCGATGACTCCTTAGCAGGTAAAGATATCAGGGATGGATTTACCGTCATAGATTTCGGCTGCGGAAAAGCATATCTTACCTTTGCCTTGTATTATTATTTCTACAATATCAGAAAAATAAAGGTAAAGATCACAGGCCTTGATTTAAAAAAAGAAGTTATAGATTTTTGCAACGAAACAGCTAAGAAACTCAATTTTGAAAATCTTAGATTCATGTATGGAGACATACGTGACTTTGAATATAAAAATAAGGTTGATATGATAGTGACCCTTCATGCCTGCGACACGGCAACGGACGCTGCCCTTGTAAAGGCAGTTTTCTGGAACTGCGATATTATTTTGTCCGTCCCCTGCTGCCAGCATGAATTCTTCGATAAAATCCAAAATCAAAACTTAAATCCCATGCTTAAGCACGGCCTTGTAAAGGAGAGATTATCTTCCTTGGTTACAGACTCCCTGAGAAGCTTGTTTTTGGAAACCAAGGGATACAAGGTGCAGTTGACGGAATTCATATCAATGGAACACACTCCCAAAAACATACTCATAAGGGCGGTTAAAGCAAATAAGAATACAGAAGCGGCAAAAGTTGAATACGATGAGTTCAAGAAGTTTTGGAACCTAAGGGACTTGTTTATCGAAAACTACTACCAGACAATTAAGGAAGAATAAAATGGATTTCAATAGTCACGGCAGAGAAAAATTTGAATACATACTTGATAATATTCCTGATGCCATAACTATAGTTGATAATTACGGAAAGGTGATATTTTTCAACTCAACGGCAGAGGAATACTTTAACCTGAAAAAAAGCGACATAATAGACAAGGACCTGGTTGAGTTTTTTCCCAATGCTATCTTGTTAAGGGTATTGGACAGCCGGACTTCCTTTAATAATATATACAACAGTCCGAGGGAAAACAGTTTTGTCGTATCCAGCGCCGTCCCCCTGTATGACAGGGAGGGGAAGATGATCGGGGCCCTGGCAAGGGACAGAGATATTACGGAAATTGTAAGACTGAGTGAGCTCTTGAATAAAACCCGGTCAAACCTATTGAGGTTAGAACAGGAATATTCTAAAATGTCCTCTGCCGGAGAAGCCTACTTTTCGAAAATAGTCAGCAATAACGCTGCTTTCATAGAAATCATAAACTTGTGCAAAAATATATCCAAAACACCCCTGAACATATTGTTAAAAGGGGAAAGCGGTACGGGAAAGGAATTGTTTGCTAAGGCAATCCATTATGAAAGCGGCAGGAAGGGAAAATTTATCCCCATTAACTGCAGCGCCATACCGAGAGAATTATTTGAAAGCGAGATTTTCGGATATGAAGCAGGTGCCTTCACGGGGGCAAAAACAGAGGGGAAAAAGGGAAAATTTGAGGAAGCGGAAGGGGGAACAATTTTCCTGGATGAAATAGCAGATCTGCCCTTAGAGCTTCAACCAAAGCTATTAAGAATTTTGGAGGATGGGGTAGTAACTCGAATCGGAGGAAATAAACCCAAGAAAATAGACGTTAGAATAATTTCCGCTACCAACAAGGACATAAGGGACCTTATAGACCAGGATAAATTCAGGAAGGACCTATATTACAGGCTTGACATTTTTCAGGTTAGCATACCCCCCTTAAGGGAAAGGAAGGGTGACATTCCCCTTTTGGCAAACAGATTCTTGCAGGAATTCTGCATGGAGCAGGGTATAAGCATAGTGGAAATACCAGAGGAAATACAAAATATATTTTTCGAATACAAGTGGGAAGGAAATGTAAGGGAGTTAAGAAATGTCATACAAAGGTCTGCAATAATTGCATCCCAAAGGGGAGAGAATAAGATTAAAAAGGAATTTCTACCTTCATATATGCAAAACATAGAAGTGGACCAAATGAACAAGCTTATTAATTTAAGCGAATTAAGGGGCAGTACGGGATTAGAAGAGTATTTAGGCAGGATAGAAAAGAGAATTATCATAAAAACCTTGGAAGAAGTGAAATTCAACAAGGCAGAAGCAGCTAAGAAGCTTAAAATTCCAAGGGCCACCCTCTACTATAAGATGGAGAAGTATGGAATTAAGTAACTGTTTTTGATGACAGTACCCCCGTCCCCTTGTCATAGAAAGGAAGAGTATGGAGAAAATAAAGTTGGCTGCAACTTCGGCCTTTGGCCTTGAAGCAGTCGTAAAAAGAGAATTGACAGACTTAGGTTATGAAAATATAGTTACAGATAACGGCTGGCTGTATTTTGACGGAGACATACAGGATATATGCAAAACAAACATAAATTTGAGGTGTGCCGACAGGGTCATGCTGGTTATGGGCCAATTCGAAGCCTTGAGCTTTGAAGACCTCTTTGACAGAACCTATGACCTTCCTTGGGAGAAATGGATAACCATGGACGGGAAGTTCAACGTTAACGGTAAATCCGTCAAGTCAAAACTCTACAGCACCCCTGACTGCCAGAGGATGGTTAAAAAGGCAATTTCAAAAAAGCTGTGCCAGTATTACGATACGGATTGGATGCCTGAAACAGGAGCCGAATTTACCGTATTGGTTTCAATTCACAAAGATATTGCTACAATATCAATAGATACGACGGGAGCAAGGGAAGGCTTGTTTAAGAGGGGTTACAGGGAAAAATCAATGGCGGCTCCCTTAAAGGAAACCATGGCTGCTGCCATGGTCAAGCTGAGTTATTGGAATAAGAAGAGGGTCCTCTATGACCCCATGTGCGGGTCAGGGACAATTCCTATTGAAGCAGCCTTAATAGGAAGGAATATTGCACCCGGTCTAAACCGGACCTTTGCTTCCATGGAATGGCCCTTGGTTAAAGAGGAATATTGGAAAAATGCAAAGATTGAGGCAAGAAAAAATATAGATTTTGATTCCGAAATTAAAATATACGCTTCCGATGTAAGTGAAAAGGCAATAAGAATAGCAAAAGAAAATGCCATCGAAGCAGGGGTTGATGACTGCATAGAGTTCTTTGTAAAGGATGTAACCCATATCGAAAAACCCATGTGCCCATACGGGGTCTTGATAACAAATCCCCCATATGCCGAAAGGATAGGCGATGAAGAACAGCTGACCAAGATTCATAAAAGGTTAGGTCAGGTTTTCGGAAAAGACAAAACCTGGTCAGTGTATGTAATCACTTCCTCCATTAATTTCGAAAGGGAATTCGGCAGAAAAGCAGACAGGAAAAGAAAACTCTTCAATGGAGACATGAGAGTTGACTACTACCAGTATTACGGGGAAAAAATGCCCGAAAATAAAGGAAATTCCCTGTAATTAAACAAAAAGGCATTGAAATATATATCTTTTTATTGTAAACTTAAAATATGGAAATATTGTTTGATTTTTTTTAATATTGTGGTATTATTAAGACTACAATATTAAAAGGCGGGTAAGTATGGTAGATGAAGTAAGCGCAGGAGGTATAGTTTTTTTTAAGAACAGCATATTGATGTTAAAGAAGTTTAACGGAGATTGGGTGCTCCCCAAAGGAAGAGTCGAAGAAAACGAGTCTTTAAAAGAGACTGCCTTGCGTGAAGTATACGAAGAAACGAAAGCAAAGGTTATTCCTATCAAATACTTAGGTAAAATCAGCTATGAATTCAGCCGTACCTTAAGCCTTGACAAAATCCACATAAGAAAAGAAGTTCACTGGTATTTGATGATGGCAAAAAACATGAATGTAACCGCCCAGAAGAACGAAGGTTTTGTGGATGCAAAGTTTCTGCCCTTTGAAAAATCAATGACTATTGCCCGATATGATGATGAAAGAAGAATCATCAAGAAGGCTGTAGATGATATCAGATTCCACTCATATAAATAGGTGATGCCATGACTTTTTCTTCTAAAGTTAAAGATGAACTGTCCAGGACCGAAATAAGCGATGAGCGGAGTGCTAAGGCCGAAGCTGCTGCATTCGTGAGAACCGTCGGTTATATCACAATCAAGGGCTTAAATAAGGTGGAATTCGAATTTTTGACCGAGAATGCAGCGGTTGCCAGACGAATATTCAAAGTATTGAAGGCTGCCCACAACATAAATGCGGCAGTCAGTGTTTCCAAAAGCAACCGGCTGAAAAAACAGAATAATTACATAATAAAAATCAACGAAAAGCTAACCAGGCAATTTCTTGAAGAAACTCGGATGATCGAGGACAATGATTTAAATATAATGAATTTTAACTACAAGGTGCCTGAAGACTTTATAGACAGCGACTTGTGCAAGAGAGCCTACATTAAGGGTTCATTCATGGGGTCAGGTTCCATAAGCAACCCTGAAAAGTCCTACCATGCGGAATTTGTGAGCAATAAGGAAGCCCAGAGCAAAACGATTCAGGACATATTGAAAACGTATGGAATAATCGGCAAAAATATTTACAGAAAGAACAACTATGTTACATATATTAAAGAAAGCGAACAAATTTCCGATTTATTGGCCCTCATGGGGGCAAATAACGCTGTCTTGGATTTTGAAAACATAAGAGCGGTCAAGGAAACCAGAAACCAGATAAACAGAGTGATCAATTGTGAAACTGCAAATCTTGACAAAATTGTAGATACTTCAATGAGGCAGATAAACAATATCAAAATATTAAAGAAATATAAGGTTATAGACCAACTTCCGGAAAGCTTGAGGGAATTAGCCTATTTAAGGCTTAAACACAGCAACGCCAGTTTAAAGGAACTGGGTCAAATGCTAAATCCCCCCTTAGGCAAATCAGGTGTAAATCACAGACTAAGAAAAATAGAAGAAATTGCGGAAGATTTAATTGAGCATGAAAAGAGAGGTGTAAAAAGTGAGATCACAAAAAGTAGTGTTAAAAAATAAGATTGGACTACATGCGAGACCGGCAGCCATATTTGTTAAAAAGGCAAGAAATTTTGACAGTGAAATAATAATTAAAAAAGGCATCCAGGAAGCAAACGGTAAAAGCATCATAAGCATCATGGCATTGGGAGCTACCAAGGGGGATGAATTGGTAATTATCACAAAGGGCTCCGACGAAGACAAGTGTATTGCCGAGTTGGCCAATTTGTTGGAATTCATGGATGAAGAAGAATAAAAAATGAGGGTTAAACCCTCATATTTATTGCAAAAAAATATGAGGATTATAAGAGATGCCCTTAAATAAATATTAGGAGAAAAAATGGAAAATAAAGTTTTAGCTCTTGTAGAAGGAAGAGAAATAAAGGAATCCGATTTAAAGCTTTTGGTAAAGAATTTAGGCCAGAATGCAGCATATTTTCAAGGGGAAGAAGGAAGAAAAAAGCTTATTGAAGAATTAGTCATGCATGAACTCATGTATTTGGATGCCGTGGAAAGAAATTTAGAAAGTGAAGAAGAATTTTTGGAAGTATTCAAGGAAATGAAAAGGTCCATGCTCCAGCAATACAACCTGAGGAAAATGTTCAATTCAATCACCCTGTCGGATGAAGAATTGAAGGATTTTTATGAAGAAAACAAGAAATTGTACAATTTGCCGGAAATGGTGGAGGCAAGCCATATATTGGTTGAGACGGAAGAAAAGGCGGACATGGTACTGGAAGAGCTAAGAGGAGGCTTGTCCTTTGAAGATGCAGCCATGAAGTATTCTTCCTGTCCTTCAAACCAAAGCGGAGGAGCCTTGGGACAATTCGGCAAGGGCCGGATGGTAAAGGAATTTGAAGATGCGGTCTTTTCAATGGAGGTTGGTGAAATAAGCTCCCCGGTCAAGACTCAGTTCGGTTACCACATCATAAAACTGACAGACCATACCCCTGCAAGGACTGCAGACTTTGAAGAAGTGTACCAGGAAGTAAAAGATAATTATTTTGCCATAAAGCAAGAAGATGTATATAGGAATAAAAAAGCTGAGCTGACTAAAAAGTATGATGTCGTAATATTTGAATAAAATGCGCTGAGCCCTGAATATGTCAGGGCTTTTTTGTTTTTTGTCAAGGATAAGATTTGCTTATAGATGGGCCTCCAAGCATAAGTAAAACGAATTTGTTTTAGCCCGGACACCTATGATACAATTTTTCTGTTGAAAAAATATTATCAATGAGGTGTCAAATGAAGAAATTTAGTTTTATAAGCATTATTTTAGTGCTTGTCCTGATATTGACGGCAGGATGCACAGGTCAACAAGCTGCTCCTCCTGCTCAGGAAGGCGAACAAGAACAAGCGGAAACACCGGAAGGTGAAGAAGCAGAAGATGAATTTAATCCCCAGATATTGTTTAACGGCTCATCTACCTTAGCACCGGTCATAGCTTCGATTTCCACAAACTTCATCGAAGGCTACGTTACCTGGGACAAGGTGGATCCATCATTCCCCGAAAAGAATATTGCCATATATGTATCGGCAGGCGGTTCGGGACAAGGAGTTAAGTCGGTTATTGACAAAACAAGTGATTTCGGTATGGTAGCAAGAACCGTTAAGGACTCGGAAAAAGAACAGCTGCCTGAACTTCAGGAGTTTTTGGTGGGTATAGATGCCCTTACTTTGGGAGTAAATCCAAACAACCCTGTATTGACGGTTAAGGATAATTTAACTAAGGATGAAATTGTAAAAATATTCTCCGGAGAATATAAAACCTGGAAGGACCTGGACGCGTCTCTTCCTGACAAGGAAATCATTGTTGTTACAAGGGATATAGGGGGCGGTGCCCATGAAGTTTTCCAGTCGAAAGTAATGGGTGATGTTGAGGTTAAGCCTGATGCCATACAAGCTCCGTCCATGGGAGCCCTGGTTACAAAGATAATTGAAAACGAATATGCGATCGGTTATGCATCATTCGGAGTTGTAAACCAAAATATAGGAAAAGTGGCAACATTAAAGGTTGACGGTGTAGAAGCAACAAAGGAAAACATCCTTGGCGGATCATACATAATTCAAAGACCCTTATTAGCCATTATAAACGGCCGGCTTACCGAACCCCAGCAGGCATTCATTGACTATGTAATGAGTGAAGATGGAATGAAGGTAGTAGAAGAAATGGGTTTTGTGCCGGCTAAATAAGAATAAAGGCACGGGGGCACCGGATTTTGTGCCCCCTTTTAGGGGGTTATTATGAAAGACCTTAAAGAAAATATTTTTCGCACGATAATTACCATTGGAGCGGTATTGTCCGGCATATTGGTTCTGCTGGTATTTTTTTATATATTGAAAGAAAGCATCCCCTTCTTCAGGGAAGTCAGCTACAAGGAATACTTATTTAGCAGCTCCTGGAGACCCTTAAGTACAAATCCGGCCTACTCTTTCCTTCCCATGATTTCGGCAACCCTCTATGTTTCATTTTTGGCAATTTTAATTGCTACTCCCTTAAGCGTGGGCTGCGGGTTGTTTTTAAGCTTTAATACAAGCAAGAAAAGTTCAAGGATAATTCTTTCCTTTATTGACATGATAGCAGGGATTCCTTCCGTAATCTTCGGATTTTTGGGCCTGGTTCTCCTTGTTAAATTCTTGGAAAGAAATTTAGATATGGTATCCGGAGAAAGTGTCTTGGCAGGTGCTTTGCTCTTATCCGTAATGCTCTTTCCCTATATAGTCACGGGATGTACGGAGACATTTATGAAGGCCAAGGACATTTATTATGGGGCTTCCCAATCCTTAGGTGTTTCCAAATGGTATACCATGAGGAGGATAATACTTCCATTTGCAAGAAAGTCAATATTTGTCAATATGATTTTGGCATTGGGAAGGGCGATAGGTGAAACTATGGCGGTGATGATGGTTACGGGAAACTCCCCCATTTTTCCCAAACTCCTGGGCAGGGCTGAAACGATACCGTCCTTGATAGCCCTTGAAATGGGAACAGCCACCTACAAAAGTCTTCACTATTCTTCCTTGTATGCAGCCGGTCTGATTTTAATTATCTTGGTATTGATAATTCAGGTTATTGCATATATGATTAATAAGGCAGGAATGAGGCGTATCGGATGAGAGCAAAAGAATTAATGTTTAAGTTTTGGGTTATCCTTTCAGGGATAATAATTACTGTAATTACCTTTGGGTTGTTCTTATATATTTTGTACAAGGGTATAGGAGTTGTTACGCCGGAATTCATCATAGGCTCTCCGAAGGGCATACCGTTAGGTACCCAGGGAGGAGTCTTCCCTGCAATTATGGGCTCCATCCTGTCAGGACTTATCTCGGGGATTTTGGGCGGAGTTTTGGGCTTATGCACTGCCATTTACCTTAATTACTATTGTAAAAATGAGATTATACGAAAATATATACTCAATGCCCTTCAGTGCCTGGCGGGGATACCATCGGTTGTTATCGGCCTGTTCGGATACACCTTTTTGGTAGTCGGGCTTGGAATAAGCAAAAGCCTTCTCAGTGCATCCATCACCTTGACGGTGATGATAATTCCTTTTATTTCGATTCGGATGAAGAAAGCATTGGAAGAAACATCCAAGGAGCAATACATAAGTTCGTTGAGCTTAGGGATTCCCAAGGGCTACACAATAGTTAAGCTGATTATTCCAAGCGCATTTAAGTATATTATGACCTCCTTGGGCTTGGGGACGGTATTTGCCATGGGAGCCACAGCCCCCATAATGTATACGGGAGTTGTAATAGTATCAGGTGTGCCCGGAAAGCTGACAGACCCCTTCATGGCCTTGCCCTATCATTTGTATATATTGGTAAATGAGGGCTTGTCAGTTGAAATGGCCTACGGTACTGCTTTTGTACTGATTGTAATTGTACTCTTTATAAATATTGCCTGCCACTTTACGGGCAAGAACGAGGATGTGTAAATGATAATAAGAACAGAAGATTTAAGTGTATATTACGGATACAAAAATATATTAAAGGATGTAAATGTAACCTTTGAGAAAAATAAAATCACAGCAATTATTGGCCCTTCAGGCTGCGGCAAAACAACATTTCTCAAAAGCTTAAACAGGACTATCGAGGAATACGGCGGGAAAACAGAAGGAAACATTTATCTGAACAATGAAGATATAATGAATATACCTGTTCAAAAATTAAGAAATAGAATAGGAATGGTTTTTCAAACACCCGTTGTTTTTCCTTTTTCCATATATAAGAATATGACTTATGCCCCCATTTATTACGGGGAAAGAAACAGTCAAAAATTGAAGGAAACAGCTCTTAAGTACCTGAAGATAGCCGGCCTTTACGAGGAAGTAAAAGGGGACTTGGACATGCAGGCTACAAAGCTGTCAGGGGGCCAGCAGCAGCGCTTGGTTATTGCCAGGTGCCTGACGGTAAACCCGGAAGTAATCTTGCTGGATGAGCCTTGTTCCGCCCTGGATATTAAGAACACGGCAAATATAGAAAGCATGCTGTTAGAGCTGAAAAAAGATTATACGATAATAATAGTAACCCATAATTTAGCCCAGGCCAAGCGTATTGCTGATTATGTGATTTACATGGAAGACGGAACCGTGGTAGAAATGGGAAAAACCGATGACATATTCGATTGTCCCCTTGATTCCCGCACCAAAGAATATATAACCTACATGAAAAATTAGGAGGATGAATGATAGATATAAAAGTACCGGGAAGATGTGATTATACAATAGAAAATATAGTGTTTGACTATAATGGAACCATTGCGGCAGACGGCAGAATAATACCCTCTATTTATGAAAAGCTGTCCATTTTGTCAAGCATGGCAAATGTGTATGTCCTTACTGCCGATACCTACGGTACCGCTGCTGCCCAGTGCAGGGACCTTAAATTAACCCTTAAGACCTTTCCAAATGACGAGGCAGGAGACTATAAAGCAAAAATAGTTGAAGAGCTGGGGAAGGACAAGACGGTTTGTTTCGGCAACGGTTATAATGATATAAAGATGTTTAAAAAAGCTGCTCTTTCAATAGCAGTCCTTGAAAGGGAAGGAATGTGTGCCGGCTTGTTGAATGAATCCGATGTCATAGTCAAGTCAATAGATGACGGCATAGATTTATTGTTGAATCCAAAGGCCCTGATTGCCACACTGAGGGGATGATTAATGCTGGGCGGCAGCGGAGGGCTTTCTGCGGCTGTCATCCGAGCGCAAGCGAAGGATCTCCCTGTAAAAAAAGTTGCAAAAATGAGAAAAGCGAAGGATCTCCCGCAAAAAAAAGTTGCAAAAATGCGAATTATGTGTTAACATAATTCAGTGAAACGCGGATATGGCGGAATTGGCAGACGCGCACGGTTCAGGTCCGTGTGGGGCGACCTGTGCAGGTTCAAATCCTGTTATCCGCATAAAATTTCAATAAAAAAACCGTAGGATATCTATCAACCTACGGTTTTGTTTTTATTGTTTATTTTGATAAGAGGGCTTCTGCTGCACTATAGCCGGCAAATCTTCCTGAATTAACAGACCAGCCTAACATGCAGCCAGGCATGGCTTCAATGCCGTTTGCTCCTCCAACCACTTCTCCTGCTGCATATAAGTTTGGTATAATAGTATCAGAATTATCTTTAACTTCTAATTTAGTATTTACATCTACACCACCAAGTGTCGTTGCAAAACGCAGTCTTTGTTCTACTATGTAGAATTTGCTGTCTGTATCTAATTCATATAATTCTTCACGGCCGAATTCAGTGTCTTTTCCGGACGCAACCATCTTGTTCCAGTTTGCTACAGTTTCTGCCAATATACCTGCATCGATACCGGCAAGTTCAGCTGCTTCTTTTAGTGTTCCTCTTGTAAATATAGGTTTACCTTCACTGTTAAACCATTTTTCCTGCTCTTCATATGTTACACGTCCGGCAGGGGATGGGTAGTCATTAACAAGTTTGCTCCACATGTCAAAAGCTGTTTGGTCCATTACCAGGAATATCATCTGGTCTGTTTGGGGTATAGTAGCTTTTTTGATAGAAACAAAATCCAAGTTTTCATCAACAACACGTTTACCCTCTTTATTTACATATATAGCACCTGTATTGTTGGTTGTTGTTAAGCAAGATGTCGGGTCAGCACGTCCGGCATTTGTGCCTTCCATTGATATGCCTTGGGGATACATTTTTGCATATTCCATGAATACCATTTTTGCCCCAATGGCTTCTGCCATTTTATGACCATCACCGGTAGAAGATGCTACTCCGTAGAATACTGCATTAGATATATCTGCAGTCAACATATCCAGGTTGTTTCCAAAACCGCCTGTAGCTAATATGGTCTTTTTGGCTTTAATACTTATTTCATTTCCGTCTTTATCAAGGGCTTTTGCTCCTGCTACAGACTTTCCATCCATAATAAAATCCGTAGCGCGGGTTTCCAACAATAAAGTACCGCCTTTTTTGACAAATTCATCTGCTAAAGTATTCGTTAATCCTGTTGAGCCGCCTTCGACAACAAAGAATCTCTGTACGGTATGTTCAGGAAAATCACTGGGATACCTATCATAAATCGGAACGTTTAAATCTTCAATTAACCAGTCTAAGGTTTCTCCCATATTATCTGCCATAAGCCTTACCAATTCAGGATTGTTTGTGTATTCTCCGCCTCTCATTATATCTTCATATATTAAATCGGGAGAATCACCTGTTAATCCTAATTCTTTTTGAAGCTTGGAACCCCCTCCGACAAAACCACCGGCTTGGGCGGTAGCTCCACCGACATAAGGCATCTTTTCTATAACGATAATATTGTTAATTCCTTTTTCCTGAGCTGCATTAGCTGCAGTTAACCCGGCTCCTCCGGCTCCGATTACCAAAATATCGGTTTCGTATTCCGTCTGCGTGGGTGCGTTGCTAATTTCCACCTTTGCTAAATCAGCAAGAGATAATCCGCTTTGTTCTAAAGCTTTGGCTGCCGCTTCCAATATACCATTACTGGTCATTGTTGCACCGGAGAAGGCATCGACTTCTATTGTGTTTTTCTCCACCATATCTTTTGCCATTCTCTCTATGGCTAGTCCGCCTATGGCAGGGGTTTCTTTTTCTCCTGATATCTTTGCGTCAGTGATCCTGTCCCCTTCTATTGTAAGGGTTACTTCAATATCACCTCCAAAACCGCTGGCCGATCCTGTAAAGTCACCGGAAACGGCACTGATGTCAGTACCAGCCGGCTGATCAACAGTGTTACTCTGACAGGCTGTAAACAGCATTGCCAAAATAATAACAAAAACTGTTAAAAAATTACGTCTTTTCTGGTTCATGATTTTTCTCCTTTTGTAATTAATATCTAGCTTGACATTAAATCGACAATGTCATAATACATTATATGTTGGTGTTATTCTATTGTCAATAAGATTTTTTACTATAGTACATACTGCAGTATGATTTTTGGATAATAGCTTGACACCACAGCATATAAATTATAAAATTATCAATGATAGAGCCTGGACCCGTTAGTGGTTAACCAAGCAGGAGGGAAATCAAATGGCAATTAAAACGACCCGGCAGGAAATAAAATCCATGCAGACCAGACAGACACTATTGGATTCAGCAATAGAGTTATTCATGAAATATGGGGTAAAGAAGGTAACCATTGATGATATATGCGATCACTGCAACTTAACAAAGGGGGCTTTTTATTATCATTTCCCTTCTAAAGATCATATTGTCACTTTATCTATTAACTCCGGCATGGACAAATTTATTTTAGAGAATTATGCTATAGAAAAAATAACAAAAACTAAAGATCAGTTAATAGAATTAAATCTTTGTGCATTCAAATACTTTGAAAGCATTGGAAAAGAAATGACGAGATTTTCTTATATAAGCCTCTTCAGTAAAACCGTTGAAGTCCGAATAGAAGGCCGCCCATATGTAGATAATCTTACTGCTATTATTAAGAAGGCACAAGAAGAAGGTTCACTTCTAATGAATTTTAATTTTAATGAAGCATACATGCATTCAATATCTGCTTTCACCGGGATATTGATGAAGTGGAGTACAAGTATAGATAGTTCTTATAATGATATTGACTGGGTTAAAATGATAAAAGAACAATTCAGGATAATGTTTAAAGAAGAGTAAAAGATGTTAAAGCAGCTTTCCGTATGGAAGCTGCTTTTTTATGCTTTCTTTAGAAAACTGCCTGTACCAAAACCATATAAACTACCGTCCCGGCTGCAATGGATAGAAGCATTTGCCTCTTCCACAGGTGAATTGCCATGACGATAATCACGGCAATCAGTTCCGGGATGCCATGGCTGCCTGTTAGAAGATTTACATCCTTGAGGGCATATACCACGAGCAATCCCAAGGACGCAGGCGGCAGTGCCCTGCCTAAATACTGTATATGTATTTGGGAGTGGGCTTATTAGCCGGAAACAAAATGAAGGGAAGAAAACGGGTAATCATTGTTCCTAACGCAACCAAGGCAATAATTATAATATGCTGGCCTACAGTCATTGTCATTTGGTTTCACCTGCTTTCATGAAAGCTTCCTGCTTAAAAGTTAAAATTAGCAAAATCAAAACCATGGAAGGGATTATAAAGTTGCCGCAATGCCTCCTTATTGAATATATGCTATATATTTTAACACCTATGGTTTTCATAATCAATTGTAATATTTCATGCAGCAATTTTGATTGTTGAAATGATTGATTCCTTATGATATTATAAGTAAAATCAATCCTGTGCCCTTGAGGAGAAAATATGATAAAGCTGAATTTAAACCTGATAGCTGTCGTAATGTTTTTTGTAATCTTAATAAGCATACAATTCACTTTAAATAAAATATTGTTGATTTTAAAAGAAATAAAGGCAATATTACTCTCTAAAAGAGATAAACATGATAGATGATAATTAAGAATAATTTTCCGGTTTTCAACCATAATATTACAGGAGGATATTATGGCTGAAAAGAAGGAAAATAAGAAGAAGAAAAAAGAACCCACACCAAATGACATAATGAAGATGGAAATTGCTGAAGAGCTGGGTCTTACGGAAAAGGTAGAAAAACTTGGCTGGGGAGGCCTTACTGCCAAGGAAACAGGCAGAATCGGCGGTTTGATGACAGCCAAGAAAAAGAAAAGGAAAAAATAATGCAAGAGAGCTATAAAGATTTTTCGCAAATTTATGATTTGCTCATGGATGTTGACTATGAAAAGTGGACATCCTTCATTATGAAGAAAACAGCCGGAAAAAGAAAAATATTGGAAGCCGCCTGCGGCACCGGGAACATAACCGGGCTCTTAGCCGAAAACAACTACAAGGTCACGGCCTTTGACTTGTCGGAGGACATGCTTATGAGGGCTTACGAAAAGCTTGGCCGAAGCTCCATGGTCCTGTTTTTGAAACAAAATATGGCTGATTTTAAAATAGATGACAAGTTTGACGCAGCAATCTGCTGCTGTGACGGAGTAAATTATCTTACAAGGGAAGAAGCGGCAGCCTTTTTTGAAAGAGTTTATCACCACCTGAATCAAGGAGCTATATTTATTTTTGATATAAGCACTAAGTATAAATATGAAAAAATCTTTTGCGATACCTATGTTTACGATGACGGAGATATTTTTTACGTCTGGGAAAATGACCTTTCGGATGATGGAAGGGTAAGTATTGAAATCAACTTTTTTATCAGGGACCGGGACAAATATATGAGGATTACAGAAGAACAAATTCAATACGTGCATGAAACGGAAGAAATCATGAGCCTTTTAAAGGAAGCAGGATTTGAAAACATAGAAATATTTGATGACTACAGTGAAGAAGGCTGCAGGGACAATTCCTTGAGAGCAGTTTTTACGGCAGTGAAACTTTAACAAGAAGGGATAAAACAATGGATTACATGATTAGAGCGATGGATAAGAAAAAGACCTTCAGACTTTTTATGGTAAGGTCGACTGATACAGTGGAAGAAGCAAGACGCTACCACAATACAACACCTACGGCATCGGCTGCCCTTGGCAGGACCCTTACGGCCGGTCTCATGATGGGTTTCATGATGAAAAACGAAAAAGACAGGTTGACCATCAACATAAACGGAGGGGGCCCTATAGGTACCATTATGGTTGTTTCTGATAATTCCGGCCATGTCAAGGGATATGTAGGTAACCCCAATGTAGACTTAGACCTTAAGGAAAACGGCAAACTGAACGTGGGTGGGGCCGTGGGAACTAAGGGCAAGCTCACCGTTATGTTGGATATCGGATTGAAAGAGCCCTATGTTGGAAGCACGGACCTGGTAACGGGAGAAATCGGGGAAGATATAGCATATTATTACTATTTGTCTGAACAGCAAAATACAGCGGTTGCATTGGGAGTTTTAGTGGATATCGACTACAGCATAAAATCAGCGGGAGGCTTCATGGTCCAGACCCTGCCCTTTATCGAAGAGGAAGACCTCCTTAAATTAGAAAAGGCCCTCAGCAATCTCAAGTCGGTATCAGAGTATTTTGACAATGAAAAAGATGTGGAAGAAATTGCAAAAGAAATATTCTCCGAATTTGAAATAGAAATTCTTGATAAAATTCCCGTTTCTTTCAGGTGTGACTGCTCGGAAGAAAGAATGGAGCAGGCCTTGATTTCCTTAGGTAAGGAAGAGCTTACGAAAATCATCGAAGAGGACGAAAAAATTGAAACGGTATGCCACTTCTGCAACAAGAAATATTTGTTTGAAGGTGAAAAACTGAAAAACCTATTAAAATGACAAGGGGACGTGACAAGGGGACGGGGGTACTGTCATCGTTAGAGAGATGACAGTACCCTTGTCATTTACTAAAAATGTTTAACAAATGCTTTGGGGGGTATCATATCTGTACATAATGATACATAGGAGGAATTTTATGAGGTTAAAAGGAAAAACAGCAGTAGTTACAGGAGCAAGTTCAGGCATGGGGAGGGACATTGCCTATTATTTTGCCAAGGAAGGCGCAAATGTTGTGGCAGTAGCCCGCAGAGCCGAGAGATTAAAGGAATTGGTGGATGAAACAAAGGATTTAGAAGGTAAGGTTGTTGCATTTTCTGCAGACATAACCGACAGCGCAAAAGTCAACGAAATGATAGATGAAGCCGTAAACCGGTTCGGTAAATTGGATATTTTAGTTAATAATGCCGGCATCATGGACGATATGAGTGCAGTTGGTGATGTAAAGGATGAAATGTATGATAAAGTATTTGATGTAAATGTGAAATCAGTAGTATATTCTATGAGAAAAGCCGTAAAATACTTTGAAGAAGTTGGAGGCGGAAATATAATCAATATTGCTTCCATCGGAGGCTTATACGGCGGTGTAGCAGGTGCAGTATATACTGCCAGCAAGCATGCGGTAGTGGGCTTGACTAAAAACACGGCATTCATGTATGCTTTAAAAAATATCAGATGCAATGCCATATGCCCCGGAGCCATAGCTACTGAAATAGCCAGCAGTGAATTTATGAAGACCATTAACATGGATGGGGCAAAAAGAACGGGAATCGGCCTGGCCCTCAATCCTCGAACCGGCCAGGGAAGTGAAATAGCACAAGTTGCCGTATTCTTGGCAAGTGACGAAGCATCATTTGTAAACGGTCAATGCATAGCTGTTGACGGTGGCTGGAGAGCATACTAAATAAATAATGACAAGGGGACGGGGGTACTGTCATTTAGATGACAGTACCCCCGTCCCCTTGTCATATTGAAGATTTGTGATATAATTTCTTAACGGATAAAATAAGATTATTCCCGGCAGGTATAACATGAATCCCTTCGTGCCATATAAAAAACCCCGCTTTGTTATTATTGACTACAGGGCAGGGAAAGAAATCTTGGATTATTTGAAAAAATTAAATATAGAGCCCATAAAAACCATAAAATGCCCTGATTTGCAAGAACCTATTGACGGCCATCCCGATATGGTAATCCACCCCATTAATTTTGAAACTTTTGTTGTTGCTCCCAATGTTTACTATTACTACAGAAATGTTTTGGGAAGCTTAGGAATAAAAGTTATTGAAGGTGGAAAAACTCTTAGCAGAAACTATCCTGAGGATATAGCATATAATGTAGCAAGAATAGGGAGATATGCTGTGCATAACACAAGGCATACAGACCAGGTTTTGAGATATTATTTGGAAGAAGCGGGCATGGAATTCATTCATGTAAATCAAGGCTATACAAAGTGCTCAGTTGCCGCCCTCAGCGATAATAAGGCATTGACATCTGACTTCTTGATACATGAAAAATTAAAATCCTTCAATATAGACTGCATGTATGTAAATCCCAAGTTTATACGCCTTAAAGGCTATGACAACGGATTTATAGGAGGCTCAACAGGTTTAATCGATGAAAAGATATTTTTGTCAACAGGGAAAATATTCGATGAAGACATATCTCTTGATTTGAAAAAATTTATTGAGTCAGCAGGATATATTTATGAAGAAGCTTCAAGTCAGCAGATTACAGACTTAGGGACGCTGATACCGATAATATAACCTCCCTTGACCGCCGAGAGGAGTGACTAAGTGGAGCTTTTATCATTAGAATTAAGTGAAAATGAAAATCATGAAATATATAATAATATAAGGATAATAACAAATATAGATGAAAGTGATATAAACATAGAATTATCATCAACAGATGACGGAAATATAAAAATAAGGTATTTTACAAACAATAAAATAAACAAAAGAGAGTACATTGAAAAAATAACGGCAAAAATAACCAAGCTCTTGGTTGAATACACCAAGTTGGTAGGGATAAAGATTTTAAAGGAAAATTATTTTTACTTCGATGAAGAAGAAGTGGGCTCAATAATATCTGACATTGAGGAAGAAATAGACAATGACATTAAAATACACATAATCATTAAAAATAAGTTCAAAGAAGTTATAGAAAAATCCAATTCCATCAACTTAAACGGCTTTGTCAATTTCAGACTAAAGTTTTTGAAGCTTTATGCAGCCCAGGTTGTGGAGAGGTGCATTGACTCCTATTTGATGAAGAAGGAATACATGGATTTTATAAGCATAATAAAATTAATATCGGATTCCGAAGAAAACCGCTATGACTTAGTTAATGTGATGTTCAATAATAGCAAGGTTCAGGTTTACGATAAAAACATGCAGAAGCTCAATTATTTGTCAAGTGCCGAGCTGTCGGCAGAATTAAGTACCGAATCAACATACGACGAAACCGTAATAAATATTTTGTTGAGCGTTTCGCCCAAAAAAATAATTCTCCATGATTCAAAGATTGACAAGAAAAATAAAGAAGCCTACAATACGGCAGATATTATAAAAAGAATATTCGAAGGAAAAGTAGAAATTTGCAGCGGGTGCAAGTATTGTGAAGTCCTATGATATAGAAAAGGGCGGCTTTCGCCGCCCTTTTGACATCTACTGTGCCATCAATTCAGTCCATCTTTCAGTGTACAAGCCTATGAACTCCTTTGGGTCTCTCAGCATTTCCATCTTATCTATGTCTTCCTTGGGAATGTTAAAGGCAGGATTGTTCAATAATTCCTCATCCACTAACTTTATGGCTTCCGTATGAACCGTGGAGTACCATACCTCGTTGATGTTTCTCAGGGTTGCTTCCGTGGAGCATAAAAAGTCGATAAACCTTTCTGCCATTTCCTGATTTTCCGAATTTGCCGGAACAACCATGGCGTCAATCCAGATATTGCTTCCTTCCTTGGGAATGACAAAATCCAAGTTTTCATTTTCAGCCATGGCTGAAACGGCTTCACCCGACCATACTAAAGCCATATCAGCTTCTTCGTTAATCATTATGTCCGGTGCCCCGTCTGTTATATAAGCCATCACCAGAGGCCTCTGCTGAATGAGGAGGTCCTTTGCTTCATCAAGTTCTTTTTCATCCACCGTGTTGATGGAATACCCCAACAATTTAAGTGCAGCTGCAAATGAGTCTCTCTGGGAATCCATCATTATTATTTTTTGGGCATGACTTTCGTCCCAGAGCATAGCCCAGCTGTCAGAGGAGGCATCAACAGTTTTCTTGTTGTACAAGATGCCTAAGGTGCCCCAGAAATAAGGAACGGAATACTCGTTATCAGGGTCATATACATGGTTTTTAAAATCTTCCCCTATATATTTATAATTTGGAATATTGTCAAAATTCAATTTGTTGATTAATTTTTCGCGAATCAGGCGCTCAATCATATATTCGCCGGATATGATCAAATCATATTTTGAAGCCCCGGATTTCACCTTGATGTACATTTCTTCCGGAGTTGAATAGGTGTCGTATTTGATGGTAACATTGTTGGCCTTTTCAAATTCGGACAGCAGGCTTTTGTCCATGTAAATGTCATAGTTCAAAATACTCAGGGTCTGTTTGCCTTCTGACTTGCACCCGGTTGCGGCTATTAAGATTAAAATAGCTATAAATGTTACGGCAATTAATTTTCTTTTCATTTTTATTTCTTATACCTCGCTTCGATTTGTTTTTTTAGACTTATCATGTCCGTTTGCTCTTTTATTTATTAATATCATTAACAATAACACCACAGTGAGCATTATTGTGGACAAGGCATTGATAGTCGGGCGGACGCCCCTTCTTGCCATTGAATAAATAATAATGGAAAGATTTGTTACCCCTTCTCCCTTGGTAAAGTAGCTTATGATAAAATCATCTATGGACAAGGTAAATGCCATCAAAAATCCCGTAACGATTCCCGGCTTTATTTCGGGAATTATTACCTTCCTGAGGGCATACATGGGGGTTGCCCCTAAGTCCATGGCAGCTTCGGTCATGTGGACATCAAGCTGCTTCAGCTTTGGAAGTATTGACAATATCACATAGGGAATACTGAACACTATATGAGATATCAGCATTGTATTAAAACCAAAATCCATATTAAAGGATATATACAAAATCATCAGGGAAATTCCCGTAACAATGTCGGGATTAACCACCGGAAGGTAATTAACATTGAGTATTAAAGCTTTTTGCCTCCCCTTCATGGCATTTATCCCTATGGCTGCTATCGTACCCAAAATCGTTGATACTATTGCAGTGATGATTGCTATTGTTATTGTGTAATAAAAGGCCATCCTTATATCCTGGTCATGGAAAAGCTCAATGTACCACCTTAAGGAAAAGCCCGTCCAGTGGCCCCTGGACTTTGACTCATTGAAGGAAAATACGGCAAGAACCACGATCGGAGCATAGAGAAAGATAAAAATTATCCCCATATATATTTTTGATAAATATTTTCTTACCATAATCGTGCTCCCCCTTCCTTGTCCACATCAAATTTGTTCATTATAGACATGGATAAAAGTATTATAACCATCATCACTATGGATATGGCCGAGCCGAAATTCCAGTCACCGTTTAGGATAAACAATTTTTCTACCAAGTTTCCTATCATCATGCTCTTGTTACCTCCCAAGAGCTGGGGAATGATAAAGGTGCTGACTGCAGGCATGAAAACCATTATGATGCCTGAGATCACACCGGGCATGCTGAGAGGAAGAATAACCTTTATAAATTTTGTCCTTTTATTTGCCCCCAAATCATCAGCCGCCTCCAAAACCGCCTTATCCATTTTGCTTAAAGCAGTATAAATGGGAAGTATCATAAAGGGAATGAAGTTATATACCATACCCATTATGGTAGCTCCTCTTGTATAAAGCATATTTACTTTAGGAAGGCCAAGGAAGGCAAAAATGTTATTTAAAATCCCGTTGTTTCCAAGTATGGTCATCCAGGCGTAGGTTCGAAGAAGCATATTCATCCACATTGGCAGGATGCACATGAACAACAAGGTATTCCTTTTAGAAATATGGGCTTTTGAAATTATATATGCTGCAGGATAACCAAGCATCAGGCATATGATGGTGGATATTGCCGCCAGGTAAATGGAATCCCACAAAATGTTTAAATACAGGGGCTGAAAGAAATTCTTGAAATTCTCCCAGGTAAAATGAATCGTGGTAAGCCCGTTTGATTCCTTGGTGGTAACGCTGTATAAAAGGACTAAAAATGCCGGCAGGGCAATAAATATAAATATCCACACCACATAGGGGTAAGCAAAGTATTTCGTCCTATCTTTCACTCTTAATCCCCCTTTTTCATAATATGAATGTCATCCGGGGTCAAGGTCAGACCCACCCAAGCGCCTACGGGAGCCATATCCGTTGAATGAACCAAGAATTCAAACCCGTTGGCATCTATGTCCATTTCGTAATGAACCCCTTTGAATATGACGGATTTTACGATTCCCTCCAATTTTCCCCGGCCTGCAGGAGTCAGGTCCAGGTCTTCGGGGCGGATAACCACATCAACATCCTCACCTCTGCCAAATCCGGAATCCAGGCAATCAAATTTTTTCCCTAAAAACTCAACCAAGTAGTCGTCAATCATGATTCCGTCCAATATATTGCTCTCACCGATAAAGTCGGCAACAAAGGCATTTTCCGGCTCATTGTATATATCGATGGGGCTGCCCATCTGCTGAATAATCCCTTCGTTCATGACAACTATGGTATCGGACATGGTAAGGGCCTCTTCCTGGTCGTGGGTTACGTAGATAAAGGTGATGCCAAGCTGCTTCTGCATGGCTTTCAGCTCATGCTGCATTTCTTTCCTTAACTTTAAATCCAGAGCCCCCAATGGCTCATCCAGCAAAAGAACCTTGGGCTCATTAACCAAAGCCCTGGCTATGGCAATACGCTGCTGCTGGCCCCCGCTTAACTGGTCAATTCTTCTTTTGCCGTAATTTTTAAGGTTGAAAAGCTCCAACATCCTTTCAACCTTGGATGAAATGGTCTTTTCATCCATCTTCTTTATTCTAAGTCCAAATGCTATGTTTTCGTACACATTTAAATGAGGAAACAAGGCGTATTTTTGAAATACGGTGTTCAGCTGCCTCTTGAAGGGGGGTATGTCATTAATCAGCTGGCCGTCAAAATAAACCTGGCCTTCATCAGGCTTTTCAAATCCTCCGATGATCCTTAAAGTGGTTGTTTTTCCGCACCCGCTGGGTCCCAAAAAAGTAACGAATTCATTTTCCTTGACCGATAAAGTAATGTCATCAAGAACAATTTCTCCGTCAAACTTTTTGGTTATATTGTTTAGTTGTATTATTGCATTATCCATTCCTGCCTCCTGACTAAAAATACGGGGGAGTGCTTACCCATAGTAGGCGTGCCGTAGTTTTTCCCGCATTTTCTATATAATGAGTCTTGTTTGTCTTAATGTAAAAAGACTCGCCCTTTTTAACCTTGTACACCTGGTTGCCGTAGTATAAAACTATGGACCCGGATAAAACATAACCGAATTCTTCCCCTTCATGAGGCTCGTCGGCTTTGGTTTTACTGCCGCTTTTTAGCTCCACCAAAATGGGCTCCATTTTATATTTCTGGGCGTTGGGAACAATCCAGTTAATGATATAATTATCCTCTGTTTCTTTTACAAATATATCCTCGCTTTTGAATACTATTTTATTGTCTACCGCTTCGTTGAAAAAACTTCCCAAGTCCGTACCCAAACACTCCAATATATCCGTCAGGGTCGCTATGGAAGGAGAAGTCAAATCTCTCTCAAGCTGTGAAATATACCCTTTGGTCAATTCACACCTGTCGGCTAATTCCTGCTGGGTTAGAGAATTGGCAACTCTCAGTCTTTTTAAATTTTCTCCTATATTCATAAAAACCTCGCCATTACACTAAACTTTAAGTTTAAAATTACTAAACTCTCAAACAGCTTTTATTATACATACCTCCACCCCCCCTGTCAATAATAATTTTTACATTATTTTTGGAATTTTTAGATGACAAGGGGACGGGGGTATTGTCATAATTCCATTGACACACACAGGCTTTTTGAGTTATAGTTAGTTGGAAAATGAAATGGGAAAGCAGGTGAATCATGGCTAAGTTAAAATCCAAATTTGTCTGCCAGGAATGCGGTTATGAAACGGCCAAATGGTTAGGCAGGTGTCCATCCTGTGAAGAATGGAACACCTTTGTCGAGGAATTTGAAAGCAAGGGAAATGATCCCAAAAGCCAAAGAGGCATCAGCAAGGGTGTAATTGAAAAAATAAACAATATTACATCTACAAAAAAAGAAAGAATCTCAACGGGCAGCATGGAAATGGACAGGGTGCTGGGAGGGGGAATAATAAAAAGCTCCCTGATACTTGTGGGGGGAGACCCCGGTATAGGCAAGTCAACCCTTTTGTTACAGGTAGCGGACCACGCTGCAAAACAAGAGTTAAAGGTACTCTATGTTTCCGGCGAAGAATCGGGAGAGCAGATAAAAATAAGGGCAGACAGGCTGGGAATCGGAGACGGAGAGCTCTATGTCCTGGCTGAAACCAATATTGACATAATTATCGAGTACGTTGAAAAAGAAAAGCCTGATTTGCTTGTTCTGGATTCCATTCAAACCATATACTCTCCCCAGGTGGCCAGCGCTCCGGGCAGTGTTACCCAGGTTAGGGAAGTGACCTCAATGGTGATGGGGATGACAAAAACAAGGAATATGGCAACCTTTATAGTAGGCCACGTCACAAAGTCCGGTGCCATTGCCGGACCCAGAGTCCTTGAGCACATGGTAGACACTGTTTTATACTTTGAAGGAGAGAGGCATTTTTCATACAGGATACTGAGGGCGGTCAAAAACCGGTTCGGGTCCACCAATGAAATAGGTATTTTTGAAATGCGGGACAGGGGATTGATAGAGGTTGAAAATCCCTCGGAGGTATTTTTGAAGGGAAGGCCCCTTGATGCCTACGGTACCGTAGTAACCGCAGCCATGGAAGGAACCAGGCCGGTCCTTATAGAAATACAAGCCCTTGTCACATATTCTCCGGTTGGTTTTGCCAACAGGGTAACCACGGGCATCGATAAAAACAGGGCTTCCATGCTGATTGCCGTCTTGGAAAAAAAGGCAGGCCTGTCAATACAAAGCTCCGATATATTCATTAATGTGACCGGTGGACTGCAAATCAAGGAGCCGGCTTGCGATTTGGCCATATTGTGTGCCTTGGCATCCAGCTTCAAGGAAATTCCCGTTGACTTTAAAACCGTCCTCATAGGCGAGGTAGGGCTTACGGGAGAGATAAGAGGAGTCAACTCAATTGAAAAAAGGCTCCTGGAAGCTAAGAAAATGGGTTTTGAAAGGGCGGTCATAGCGGAAGCCAACGCCGAAATATCAAAAGAAATAAAAAATATGGAAATAATACCTGTAAATAATATAAGACAAGTTATGGAAATCTTATTTTAGGGGACACTGGGGACGGTCCTCGTTGTCCCACTTGATGACAATACCCCCGTCCCCTTGTCATCCGTCCCCTTGTCATCAAAATAACATCAATGGAGGAAAAATGTTAGAATTTTTAAGAAAAGAAGGAATAAGCGAAAACCTGATAAATGATATTGAGAAGTTCAGGAAGTTTTACAAGGTGGAATCCAAGATGGAATACAGGATTCCCAAACCAAAATACAATTATTACGGCAATGATGTCTGGGAAGAAGCGATAACTGCCCTCCTTTGCGGGGAAAACCTCTTGTTGGTCGGGTCCAAGGCAACGGGAAAAAATGTCCTGGCAGAGAATTTATCGGCTGCCTTCGGCAGGCCCAAATGGGACATTTCATTCCACGTAAACACCGATTCAACATCCTTGATCGGGACTGACACATTTGAAGGAGGCCAGGTTGTATTCAGAAACGGCCCCATCTACGAATGCGCAAAATGGGGCGGTTTTGGCGTACTGGATGAAATAAACATGGCAAAGAACGATTCCGTGGCAGTCCTCCATGCAACCTTGGACTACAGGAGAATAATAGACGTGCCCGGTTATGATAAAATTACCATAGATGACGCAAGCCGTTTCATAGCCACCATGAATTACGGTTATGCCGGCACAAGGGAGTTAAACGAGGCCTTGACATCACGTTTCATGGTTATAAACATGCCGAATATTTCAACGGAGAATTTGAGAAAATTGCTGAAAAAAGAATATCCCCACTTAAGGGATGAATATGTGGACCAATTTGCAGGCCTTTTCAAGGATTTGCAGCTAAAGAGCGAGAATTCGGAAATCTCAACTAAATCCGTTGATTTAAGAGGCCTCTTGGCTTCAATTAACTTAATGGATAGGGGACTGTCACCCCTTAAGGCCCTCCAGATGGGAATTGCAAATAAATCTTTTGATGATTTTGAGCGGACCCTTGTGGAGGATGTTATACGTCTCAGAATTGCTGATAATTTAGGAAGGAATGAAATATTCAGGTGACCATGAACAACTTGGCATTAGACGATAAAAGGGCCCTCAATATAATCTGGAATGCATCGGATGACTATTCCATCGAGCCCCAATTCAAGGCTTACGATGAAAAGGGTCAGGCAGATATATATTGGAACTATATAATAGGCGCCGTACACAAATACTATGACTACACCCTGCTGAGGGCTTTCTTTAATTATCTTAAGACTGACAGCCAGCATGAGTTTTATGAAAAACTTTTCTGGTTAGGCTTGGAAAAGTGTGCATTTGACAAAGGCAAAAAAGAAAGACCGGTCTTACACAGCTTAAGAAAAAACTACGCAAAAAAAGTCTTGGCAGGGGAAACGGAAGTTTACAATGATAATTTACTAAATGTGCTGGTAAATGCCCATTTCAAAAGGGCATTGGGAAAACCGTCCGGAATAGGGGGAAATGCCCTCAATATTTTAATGGACCTTGACTTCGGCGATGCTTCAACGGAAGAAATAGTATCAAAAATGAACCGGATAATAAAAAAATATTTCAGGTTCAATTTCGGCCGGTATGAAGTAAATGCCGAAAAAAGCAAGATAAGACCACAAAAACAAATTCAGTACGGGGATGAAGAAAAACTCAGCGAATACGATTTGGAAACCATGAAAACCCTGTATTTGGATTCGGCTGAAACAACAAGGGACGTCTATTATGAAGAATTAAAAGAAAAGGTGAAAAAGCCCGTCAAGAAGGTTAAAACAGAAAAGAAAGACGATTCGGAAAGACTTTATATTCGAAAGTATTTTGGGGCTTCGATTATATCCCGGAAAAAAACTCATCTGCTGGAGAGGACCCTTTGCACCGGCAACCACAAAAATACCCACCTTCATTTCACCAGGGGAGAATTTGACCAAGAGTTTGAAGGTGACTCCAATGCCTTATACTACCACAAGGCACTTAAGGAGCAAAGGGAAATTAATTTAGACCATTTCAATTCAAATTATATAAGATACAAAAATAGTATTATAAAACTTACAAATAAAATCAAAAACACAATGCTTGCTTATTTTGAGTCCTATACCGGCAAGTCCCAAGCAGGCAGGCTAAATACGCCGAAAATCTGGAGAAATGTCTATTTAAAGGACGACAGGGTTTTTACCAAAGTATACAATAACGATATCGGAAACTTATCCGTGGATATTTTGCTTGATGCATCCGCATCCCAGCACGAAAGGCAGGAAACAATCGCAGCGGAGGCATATATTATTGCCGAAGCTTTCACCCGTTGCGATATACCGGTCAAGGTTTATTCATTCTCAAGCTTAAGAAACTTCACCGTCATAAACCTCTACCGGGATTACGAAGAAACGGATAAAAACAATGAAATATTCAATTACAAAACTACAGGCTGCAACCGGGACGGCCTGGCAATTCGAACGGCCTTGCACATGATGGAAGGAAGCGGCTATTTCAACAAGATACTTATTGTTCTTTCCGATTGTAAGCCCAATGATACCCAGTGCATTCCCGACACGGGAATTAAGCAGGAGCAAACCAAGTATGCCGGAGCCACCGGTATAATAGATACGGCCTTTGAGGTGAAAAAAGGCATAAATAACGGCAGCTCCATCCTCTGCGTCTTTACCGGCGAAGATGAAGACTTGCCGACGGCAAAAAAAATATACGGACACAACTTTGCCCGTATATATAATCCTGACAGATTTGCGGAAATAGTAGGTGTTTTGATGCAAAACCAACTCAAAAACCTTTAGGGACAGTGGGGACGTACCTTGCTGTCCCACTGTCTCAAAGGGTGCGGTTAGAGGAAGCAGTGTGACAACAAGGAACGTCCCCACTGTCCCTTTTTTCGAAGAAGGATTTTGCGACCTGGGGGAAGAGGGCATAGGACAAAACGTCCTGCTCAGACTTGGCCAGGCAGCCGATTTCTTCCCTGAGCCGGTCATAGCTGTCCTCCAAAAGGTCTGCCGGTCGCACCGTTATAACTTCTTCGTTCCCTATGATGAGCTCTTTTATGTCATCGGATATGGGGGCAGCCGGTCTCCCGTACATGCCTCTTACATAGTTCCTTATTTCGGTAGGTATTATGTTGTACCTTCCGCCTGAAATTACATTGAAGACTGCTTGGGCTCCTACCATTTGGCTCATTGGGGTAACCAAAGGCGGATATCCTAAGTCCTTTCTTACCCTTGGCACTTCGTCCAAAACTTCCTGGAACTTGTCAACAGCATTCAGGGATTTCATCTGGACCAAAAGATTTGAAAGCATGCCTCCCGGTATTTGATAAATCAAGGCCTTTGGCTCGGTCATCAGGACCTTAATGTTTAAGGTTCCGTTTTCCTCGTATTTTTTCATGACATCTTTGAAATAATCGGCAATATTGTTTAAACTGTCTAAATTTAATCCGGGATCTCTTTCCGTGCCCCTCAAAGCCAAACAAAGGGATTCCGTTGCCGGCTGGGAGGTTCCCGAGGACAAAGGCGATATGGCAGTGTCTACGATGTCAATGCCTGCTTCAACAGCCGTTAAAACAGTCATTTCACCTATGCCTCCCGTACAGTGGGTATGGAGCTCCAAGGGCAGCTTAGTAACCTTTTTTATTGCCTTAATCAAATGATAAGCATCAAAAGGAAGCAGTATTCCCGACATGTCCTTGATGCATATGGAGTCGGCTCCTGCGTTTTCAAAGTCCTTAATTAATTTGACATAGTATTCTTTCGTATGTACCGGACTCGTGGTATAGGATATGGCGCACTGGCAGTGGGCACCTTCCGACTTTACCGTTTCTATGGTTTTCTTTAAATTTCTTATGTCGTTTAAGGCATCAAAAACCCTGACTATGTCAATTCCTTCAAAGATAGCGTTTTTATGAAACCTTTCAACTATATCATCCGGATAATTTCTATATCCTAATATATTCTGGCCTCTGGATAGCATCTGAAGCTTAGTGTTTTTAACATGAGCCCTTACTTTTCTGAGTCTATCCCAGGGGTCTTCATTTAAGTACCTGAGACAGGTATCAAATGTGGCTCCTCCCCATACCTCCATGGCATGGTAGCCGGCCTTGTCCATTTCCGACAAAACTGGCAGTATTTCATCTGTCGTGAGTCTTGTTGCTATCAATGATTGGTGCCCGTCTCTTAAAGATGTTTCAGTAATTTTAAGTTTTGTCATATTTCCTCCTTTTTAGTTTTTTAATGCAAAATTTATCTTGGCCTTATGTTAAAAGGAAAATTTTAATGTTTCCTATATAATAAAACGAATATTCGGCTTTTATACGAGTATTTTTTTGTTAAAATTTTCTTTTCTTGATATAATAAGCATAGGTATGCTATACTTAATAGGAAATAAGGCCTATATTATTTTGAAGTTAAAATAGTTTGATTATAGAAGCATTTTATCACATATATTCAGACTTGTAAATAATAATATGGCTAATATAAAGGGAGTATTTTGAACACAGGCATTGTTGCTTATATGTATAATATCATGTTATAATGGATTTGTACATAATATTAATAATCATTACTCCGTGTTTGCGCTAATAAAAACAGCAATTTTCATAATATACTTAATTTAATAAGGTGGTGCAAAATGGATCAAACGGATCTAAAAATTATCAGTATTCTCCAGCATAACGGAAGAATTTCCATGAAAGATTTAGGCAGGGAAGTATCCTTAAGTCCTCCCGCCGTGGCAGAAAGAGTGAAGAGATTAGAGGACACAGGCGTGATTGAGCGCTACAAGGCTGTAATAAACAATACCAAAATAGGCAAGCCTATAAGCGTATTGATAAATGCATCCATAAAACCTGAAAACCAGGAAAGTTTTTTGCAATTTGCCAGGGGTTCGGAAGAAATTGTGGAATGTCACCACGTTACGGGGCCTCACAGCATGATAATGAAAGCATACTTGAGAGAAATGGCCCATTTGGAAGAATTAGTCGGTAAAATCCAGTTTTACGGGCATACGGAAACATTTATTATAATGTCCAGTCCCATAGAGGATAAGGGAATCTGAGCAAGGACAAACAGGTGGCAGCGAAAGCTGCCTAATTTGTGTTAAGTATATTTACATTTCAAAATTTTACATAGAATATTTCATATTATATGTTATAATGAATCTGTTAACGGACAAGGGATTAAGAGCCCTTGAGCCGGCAAGGACCCAATATTAATGACTGAAAGATAAAGAGGTGTACCAATGTATAGAATTCAACAAGTAAAGCTGCCCATAGACCATAGGGAGGAAGACTTATGGATAAAGGCAGCGGAAGCTTTAAGAATAAAGAAAGAAGATATCAAGGGTATTTCTGTTTTCAGAAAATCAATAGATGCCAGAAAAAAAGATGAAATATTGTTTATATATGCTTTAGACGTAGAGACCTACAGGGATGTTAAGATTTCAAAAAGGAATACCAATGTATCTTTAGTGGAGCCCTTTGAATACGAGGTGGAAGTTACGGGAGAAAAGGAGTTAAATAACAGGCCGGTTGTGGTAGGAAGCGGTCCGGCTGGACTTTTTTGTGCCCTCCTCCTGGCGGAAAAGGGTTACAAGCCTATAATTTTAGAAAGAGGCAGGACCATTGAAGCCCGGGTCAAGGATATTGATAAGTTCTGGAAGGACGGGATTTTAGACATAAGGTCCAACATCCAGTTTGGAGAAGGGGGAGCCGGAACCTTTTCTGACGGTAAACTCAACACCTTGATAAAAGACAGGTCCAAAAGGGGCAAGAAGGTACTGGAAGAAATGATTGAGGCAGGGGCTCCGGCGGAAATTGCATATATCAATAAACCTCATGTCGGAACAGACCTTCTGAGAAATGTCATGGTTAATATAAGAAAAAAAATAATCAGCTTAGGCGGCACATTCAGGTTTGAAGAATGCTTAACTGATATCATGATAAAGGATGATGCTGTATGCCGCGTTATTACCGAAAATGACATTATTGAGACGGACATATTGGTCCTCGCCATAGGCCACAGTGCAAGAGATACCTTTGAAATGCTCAACAGCAAACTTAAGCTTGAAGCAAAACCCTTCGCTATCGGTTTAAGGATAGAGCACCCTCAAAAAATGATAAGCGAAGCCCAGTACGGAGAAATGGCAGGCAGCCCTCTATTGGGGCCTGCTGACTATAAATTTGTTCATAAAAGCAAAAATGGGAGAAGCGTCTATACATTTTGCATGTGCCCGGGAGGAGTAGTAACTGCTTCTTCTTCAGAAGAAGGAGGAGTAGTAACAAACGGTATGAGTTTTTACGACAGGGATCTGGAAAATGCAAATTCAGCGATTGTTGTCCAGATAAATCCCGAAGACTTCGGGGGCATGGAAGCTCCTTTGGCAGGGGTGGAATTCCAGAGATATTGGGAGAGGAAGGCCTATGAGGCAGGAGGTGGAAATTACCGGGCTCCGGTCCAGCTCTTTAAGGATTTTAAAGAAAAAAAAGTTTCCACAGCCTTTGGAGAAATATATCCAACCTACAGGCCCGGCTGTACCTTTGCAAACCTGTGGGACTGCCTTCCCGATTATGTATGCGAAAGCATAACCGAAGGGATAACGGCCTTTGGAAAGCTGTTAACGAATTTTGACAGGCCCGATGCCCTCCTTACGGGAGTTGAAACAAGAACATCTTCTCCTGTCAGAATAACAAGAAACAATGAAATGCAGGCAAGCGTAAGGGGAATCTACCCCTGCGGCGAAGGTTCCGGCTATGCGGGAGGAATAATGTCCGCAGCAATTGACGGCCTTAAGGTTGCCGAGCAAATACTTAAAACATATAAACCTATCGAGGGACAGGAATAAACATGAAAATAGCTGTAATCGGCGGAGGGGCATCAGGCTTGATGGCGGCCATAGCTGCAGCTAAAAACGGTGCCCAAGTGAGTGTCTACGAAAAAATGAACAGGGTGGGCAAAAAAATCTTAGCTACAGGCAACGGCAGGTGCAATTATACGAATATGAACCTGTCAAAGGAATGCTATCATTCAAATGATTTAAGCCTTACGGATGAAGTGATGAATTTTTTTGGCCTTGATAAAACCCTATCCTTTTTTGAGGACTTAGGGATTTTTCCATATGTTGACGAAAAGGGCAAGGTTTATCCAAACTCTCTCCAGGCCTCAAGCATTTTGGATGTTTTGAGATATGAATTAAAGAGGCTTAAGGTTGATGAAATAACCGACTTTAAGGTTACGGCTTTAAGAAAAAACAAAGGTAAGTTTAGTATTATTGGAAGTGATACAGCTGATGCGGACAGGGTCATCTTAGCCACGGGAGGAAAAGCAAGCCCCCAGTTCGGGTCTGACGGCATGGGATATGATCTAGCCAAGTCCTTTGGCCATGAAATAATTGAGCCCTTTCCTGCCCTTGTTCAGTTAAAATTAAGCGGAAAATATTTCAAAAGGCTTGCGGGAATAAAATTTGACGGACTTGTAAAAGCCTATACCGGAAACAAACTCATAAGGGAAGAAGAAGGTGAAATACTATTTACGGATTACGGGATATCGGGACCTCCCATCCTGCAAATAAGCCGGAAGGTTATTGAAGAATTAAATAAGAAAAATAAGCCTTATATAAGCATAGATATGTTCCCTCATTATACAAAGCTTAAGCTTTATGAAATATTAGAGGAAAGATTCGGAAGGATCGGACATAAAACCATAGAAGAATCGATGATAGGCTTTATTAACAAAAAACTGATCCCGGTAGTTTTTTACGAAGCAGGCTTTGATAACCTAAATAGGTTATGCGGTAAATTAAACAAGAAAGAAATTTATATAATAATAGATATTTTAAAAGAGTGGAAGTTTGAGGCAACAGGCCATAATTCATGGTCCCAAGCCCAGTCGACGGCAGGAGGAGTCAAGCTCACAGAGGTCAATCCCAAGACCTTGGAGTCACTGAAGGTGAAGGGTTTGTACTTCGCCGGAGAAGTCCTTGATGTTGACGGGGACTGCGGAGGCTTTAACCTCCAGTGGGCATGGAGCTCGGGCTATACGGCCGGCTACTTCTCCTCTCTTAAATGATATGGAAGGATAATAAGATGAAGTTTTTAGAGAAAATTTTTGGTTCATACAGCGAAAAAGAAATTAAAAGATTACAGCCCTTGGTTGACAGGATTCTGTCTTTGGAAAAGACCATGGAAGCTTTGACCGACAGCCAGCTCAAAGCTAAAACCCCTGAATTCAAGCAGAGACTTGCAAAGGGCGAATCCATTGACGACATACTGCCTGAAGCCTTTGCTTTGGTAAGGGAAGCTGCATGGAGAGTCTTGGGTCAGAAGCATTATCCCGTTCAAATATTAGGCGGAATAGTCCTCCACCAGGGCCGGATTGCCGAAATGAAAACAGGTGAAGGAAAAACCTTGGTTTCAACCCTGCCTGTTTATTTGAATGCCCTCTTAGGCAAGGGAGTCCATGTTGTAACGGTAAATGATTACCTGGCAAGGCGTGACGCCGAATGGATGGGTAAGGTTCACAATTTCTTGGGTCTATCCGTGGGCTGCATAGTTCACGGGATTACTAAGGAAGAAAGAATGAATGCCTACAGGGCAGATATTACCTATGGAACAAACAATGAATTTGGTTTTGACTACCTAAGAGACAACATGGTCATCCACAAGGAAGACATGGTTCAAAGGGATTTGAATTTTTGTATCATAGACGAGGTTGACAGCATCCTGATAGATGAAGCCAGAACCCCCCTTATTATTTCCGGCGAAGGAGAAAAATCAACGGACCTTTATCAGATGGCCAACAGCTTTGTCCTTACCTTGAAGGGAAAAGTCCAAATGCCCGAAGAGAAGAAGACAAAGATGGACTACATAATGGGTGATTATGAGGAAGATGATACTGTTGATTTCATCCATGACGTAAAGGCAAAAAATGTTACCCTTACGGCAAGAGGAATTGCCAAGGCTGAAAGATATTTCAATATCGAAAACTTAGCCGACCAGGAAAACATGGAAATCACCCATCACATAAATCAAGCCTTAAAAGCCCATAATACAATGAAGAAGGATATCGACTACATTGTAAAAGACGGAGAAGTTTTAATCGTTGATGAATTTACCGGCCGTATAATGTACGGCAGGAGGTATTCCAACGGCCTTCATCAGGCAATCGAAGCCAAGGAAGGAATAGAAGTAAGAAAAGAATCGAAGACCCTTGCAACCATAACCTTCCAAAATTACTTCAGGATGTATAAGAAACTGTCCGGTATGACCGGTACAGCAAAGACGGAAGAAAATGAATTCCGTGAAATCTACGGTGTGGACGTTATAGAAATTCCCACCAACAAGCCCGTCATAAGGGAGGATTTGCAGGATGTTGTTTACAAGGGAGAAGAAGGTAAATTTAATGCCGTAATAAATGAAATTGTCGAAAGGCACAAAACAGGCCAGCCCATATTGGTAGGTACAATTTCCATCGAAAAGTCAGAAATCTTAAGCAGGATGCTCAAAAAGCAAGGAATCAGGCATGAAGTGCTGAATGCAAAGCATCACGAAAAGGAAGCGGAAATCGTGGCCCAAGCCGGACGATTAGGGGCCGTTACAATTGCAACCAATATGGCGGGAAGAGGAACCGACATTGTTCTCGGAGGAAACCCTGAATTTATTGCAAAGCACAAGATGAGGGTAAAGGGGTTTTCCGATGACCTGATAGCCCAAGCGGACGGTTTCAATGAAACCGATGATGCCGAAATAATCGAGGCCCGCAAAGTTTACAAACAATTATTGGAAGAATCAAAAGATGAATTGAGAGACGAGCAAAAAAGGGTGATAGAAGCAGGAGGACTCCACATCATCGGTACGGAGCGCCACGAATCAAGGCGTATCGACAACCAGCTGAGAGGCCGTTCAGGCAGGCAGGGAGACCCGGGTTCATCCAGATTCTATATATCCTTGGAAGATGATTTAATGAGGCTCTTTGCCGGAGACAAGGTTAAGGCCTTGATTGAAACCTTAAAAATGCCTGAAGACGAGCCCTTAGAAGCAGGAATGCTCACAAAAACCATCGAGACAGCCCAGGCCAGGGTCGAAGGCAGGAATTTTGACATAAGAAAGCATGTTCTTCAATATGACAACGTAATGAATAAGCAGAGAGAAGTTATTTATTCGGAAAGAAGAAGGGTGCTTTTAGGGGAAGATTTAAAAGAATATATTTCCAATATGATTGATTCCTTGATAGACAAGGGTATCAACATGCATTTAAGCGGCGAAAGATATAACGAAAACTGGGATTTAAAGGGGCTTATCAAGTATATAGCAGAAACATTCTCACTCTTAATCAGCTTTGACGGGGCAAAGCTTGAAGACATAGACAGGGAAGGGCTGAGACAAAGGGTCAGGACGGCTGTTGACAACCATTATGCTAGACAGGAAGCCGACTTTGGAGAAGAAACTTTCAGGGAAGTAGAAAGGATTGTACTTCTCAGGAATGTTGATACAAAATGGATGGACCACATCGATGCTATGGACCAGTTGAAGCAGGGAATCGGTCTTCGGGCTATCGGAAATGAAGACCCCGTAAGGGCCTATCAGATAGAAGGATTTGACATGTTTGAAGAAATGATCGGGGCCATTCAGGAGGACACGGTAAAAATGCTGATGAGGGTAAGGCCTCAGGAAAAACTCCAGCGAAAACAAGTTGCCAGGATAACATCCGTAAGCGGGGGAGATATAGACAGCATAGGGGGCAAGCCCAAGCCCTTAGTGAAAAAAGAAAAAAAAGTCGGCAGAAACGACCCCTGCCCCTGCGGAAGCGGAAAGAAATATAAGAAGTGCTGCGGAGCAAAAGAGAAAGAGTGACGAAAAATAATAATTAATATAGAAAATGAATTAAAAAGGAGATGATAGATTGGTTGATTGGTACGAAATAGGGGAAAGAATCAAAAAGTTCAACGATATATTAAATGAGGTTGGTGGGTCTCTTTGACTTGGAGAAGTTGAGGGATGAAAACAGAGCTTTGGAACTCCAGATGCAGGAGCCGGGATTCTGGAACGACCAGGAAAAGGCTCAAAAGGTATCGCAAAAACTAAAGCATAATACAAACAGGATAGATGAATTCAACAGTTTAAAACAGTTAGTTGAGGATATTGAGCTTTTGGTCGAAATGATAAAGGAAGAGGATGACGAAAGCCAGGTGCCGGAACTCATAAAGACCATGGATGAAGCGGAAGACCAATTGGAAAATGCAAGACTGGTAACTCTCTTAAGCGATGAATACGATGAAAACAACGCAATTTTGTCCATCCATGCGGGAGCGGGAGGCACGGAGGCCCAGGACTGGGCGGAGATGCTTCTCAGGATGTACACCAGGTGGATAGAAGACAAGGGCTACAAGATGGACATATATGATATGCAGACGGATACGGAAGCCGGAATTAAAAGTGTTACCATTCATGTAGAAGGAGAAAATGCTTACGGATATTTGAAATCAGAAAAAGGCGTTCACAGGCTTGTGAGGATTTCTCCATTTGATGCATCAAACAGGAGACACACATCTTTTGCTTCGGTGGATGTGATACCGGAAATAAATGATGATATAGATATTGAGATAAATGAATCGGATTTAAAAATTGACACCTACCGGTCCAGCGGGGCCGGAGGCCAGCATGTTAATACAACCGATTCAGCCATAAGGATAACCCACATACCCACAGGGATAGTGGTATCCTGCCAAAACCAAAGGTCCCAGCACAGCAACAAGGAAACCGCCATGAACATGTTGAAATCAAAGCTCATGGAAATAAAGAAGCTTGAAAACAAGGAAAAGATCGGAGATATTCAAGGAAAATACAATCAAATTGCATGGGGAAGCCAGATTCGTTCCTATGTGTTTCACCCATACAGCATGGTGAAGGACCACCGGACAAATGCAGAAACAGGTAATGTCCAGGCGGTGATGGACGGCAATCTCGATATGTTTATAAATGAATACTTGAAGATGAAATCCAAGGAAAGATAGATCTGCATTCCCGCGTAAGGGAATGATTCTATGACAAGGACGTTAGGGAGAAAAAAATGATAGATATTAATAGAATACTATGCGAAGAATTTAAATTAAAACCCTTTCAGGTTGAAAACACGGTTAAACTCATCGATGAAGGCAATACCATACCCTTCATCGCCAGATACCGAAAGGAGCAGACAGGGTCTTTAGACGATGTGGTTTTGAGGGATTTATTCGAGAGACTCACATACTTAAGGAATTTAGAGCTGAGGAAAGAAGAAGTTCTCCGTTTGATTGAAGAACAGGGGAAGCTTACGGAAGAGCTCAAGAAGGAAATCCTAAATGCAGATGTCCTGCAAAGAGTTGAGGATTTATACAGGCCATACAGGCAGAAAAAATCAACAAGGGCATCAAAGGCCAAGGAGAAGGGCTTGGAACCCCTTGCCCAAATTATACTGGCACAGGATATCAACCAAGGGGACCTTGATGAAATTGCAAGTCCCTTCATAGATGAAGAAAAAGGCGTGAATAATGCCAAAGAAGCCTATGAGGGCGCCTGCGACATTATAGCCGAAATGGTTTCAGACAATGCCGATTACAGAAAATTCATAAGGGAAGCCTATATTAATGATGCGATACTGATATCGGAAGCTGTTGATGAAGAAGAAAAAACCGTCTATGAAATGTACTATAAATTCGAAGAACCGGTTAAGAAAATTGCGAACCACAGGGTTCTTGCCATTAACAGGGGAGAAAAGGAAAAGAAATTAAAGGTTAAGTTAAATGCACCCGATGAGAGAATTATAAGCTACTTAATCTCAAAAGAAATAACAAACGAAAATGCAATAACCACGGATTTCTACTTAGCTGCAATTCAGGACAGCTACAAGAGGCTCATTGCTCCTTCAATCGAAAGGGAAATCCGGGCAATGCTTACGGAAAGGGCTGAAGACGAAGCCATCAAGGTCTTCGGCAAGAATACCAAGAACCTATTGATGGTTCCTCCTGTTAAGGACGTAAGAGTTCTTGCCGTGGACCCCAGCTATAGGACAGGATGTAAATTAGCCGTTCTTGATGAAACGGGCAAGTTCCTGGACCAGGGGGTAATGTACCCCAATGAGCCTAAAAATGAAGTTGAAGAATCTCAAAAGCTCATGGTTGACCTTATCAATAAATATGACATAGATGTTATTGCAATAGGAAACGGGACGGCATCAAGGGAAACGGAAATGGTAGTTTCAGACATGCTTTCCAAATATACCTTCCCAAAAAAAGTCCACTATACAATCGTAAGCGAGGCAGGGGCTTCTGTTTATTCAGCGTCAAAATTAGCCCAGGAGGAATACCCTGACCTTGATGTGACCATAAGAGGGGCTGTTTCAATAGGAAGAAGGCTCCAGGACCCCTTGGCTGAATTGGTTAAGATAGACCCCAAAAGTATAGGGGTGGGCCAGTACCAGCATGATGTCAACCAGACTAAGCTAAGCCAGGAGCTTGACGGTGTTGTGGAAGACTGTGTCAACAGCGTAGGCGTTGACCTTAATACAGCCTCTCCGTCATTGCTCCAGTATGTGTCCGGAATAACAAAAACAATTTCGAAGAATTTAGTCAAATACAGGGAGGAAAACGGGAAATTCATAAACAGGCAAGAGCTATTGAAGGTAAAGATGCTGGGAGAAAAGGCCTTTGAGCAATGTGCGGGCTTCTTAAGAATTTCCGACGGGGAAAACCCCCTGGACAAAACTGCGGTACATCCCGAAGCTTATGAAATTGCAGGAAAGCTCCTTAAAAAATTAGGTTATACCATTGAAGATTTAAGAAGCGGAACCATAAGAGACATAAATGAAAGAATAATGAAAATTCCCGTAAAAGAAGACAAGAAGGTTACAATGACGGCAAAAAATGTCAGACTTAAAGGCCTTGAAGCCCTTTCCCAGATAAGCTTCAAGGAAGACAAAAAACCGGCTAAGGAAAAAATAAATGACAGGATAAAGGTTTTGGCAGAAGAATTAAATGTAGGCATTCCTACCTTGACAGATATTATAGAAGAGCTTAAAAAACCCGGCAGGGACCCTCGTGATGAAATGCCCAAGGTAATCTTCAGAAGCGATGTTATGGACTTTGATGACATGAAGGTTGGAATGCAGCTGACGGGAACAGTCAGGAACGTGGTTGACTTCGGCGCATTTGTAGACATCGGGGTAAAGCAGGACGGTTTGGTCCACCTGTCGGAAATGAGCGACAAATACATTAAAAATCCCATGGAAGTGGTACAGGTGGGAGACACGGTCAATGTAACAATTATCAGCATAGACAAAGAAAGACAGAGAATAGGTCTTAGCATGAAAAAAAGCAGGAGCAAAAATGATTGATACGGTGATATTTGATTTTGACGGAACATTAGCGGATACCAATAATTTAATAATAAACTCTTTCAAGCACATTTACTGCAAATACTATGACGGTAAATGCGATGTGGATTATATTTTGAGCACCTTTGGAGAGCCTTTGGAAAAAACCTTGAAAAGAGATTTTCGCAGCTTTAAATATGAAGATGTCTTGAAAAGCTACAGGGAATACCAGGTTGGAAGATTTGGCAGGGAGGTAACCCTCTATGACACCGTGGCTGAAACCATAAAGTACTTGCACGAGAAGGGTACAAAACTGGGAATCGCTACGTCAAGGATAAAAGCATCCACCGTGGAAGCCCTGAAGAATTTTGATTTGGACAAGTATTTCAAAGTTATTGTTACCGCCGATGACGTGACAAACCACAAACCTGACAAGGAGCCCCTGATAAAGGCAATCCAAGGACTTGACAGCCGCATAGAAAACACCTTATATGTAGGAGACTCCAAATACGACATTGAATGTGCCTTAAATGCAGAAGTGACTCCGGTTCTTGTGGGATGGCAAAAACATTCTGACGAATTGGTACAAAAATACCGGGTTGAGCATGTACTCGGCAAAATGTGGGATTTAACGAAAATAATATAAGAATTGCATAAGCAATTCTTTTTATTTTCTCACCTCCAAAACAATATGCTAATATGTGAATAATGTGTTATAATACATTTATAGGCAAGGCGGAAAGATGACAGTACCCCCGTCCCCTTGTCATAAAAATGTGAAGGATGGTGTGGATATGGAGTTTAAAAATCTGTTACTTGAGACAAGCGAAGGAATTTGCACAATTAAAATCAACAACCCCCAATCATTAAACGCATTGAACGATGAAGTATTGAAGGAACTCAGTGCTGCTTTTGACCTTGCATCCGATGACAGAGATGTTTCAATCATTGTGCTTACTGGAGAAGGCAAGGCCTTCGTAGCCGGTGCAGATATAGCTCATATGAGCAGGCTGGGCGTTGAAGAAGCAAAGAAATTTGCAGAAGAAGGGTCTAAGCTTTTCAGAAAGATTGAAATGCTTGATAAGGTTGTAATCGCCGCCGTTAACGGATATGCCCTGGGAGGAGGCTGCGAATTAGCCATGGCCTGTGATATCAGAATTGCATCTGAAAAAGCAAAATTCGGCCAGCCGGAGGTGGGTCTGGGAATCACTCCGGGATTCTCGGGAACACAGAGGCTTCCAAGGTTGGTTGGGCTGGGAAGGGCTAAGGAATTAATATTCACCGGCGGCCATATAGGGGCAGAGGAAGCTTACAGAATTGGACTCGTCAATAAGGTGGTTAACAAGGACAGCCTCATGGAAGAAACATATGCTTTAGCCAAAAAAATAATTTCAAATTCCAAAACAGCTGTAAAATATGCAAAAGAAGCGATGAACAGAGGCATAGAAACGGACATAGAGACAGGAATTGCCCTTGAAGCTGATTTATTCGGCTTGTGCTTTGCTCACCGGGACCAAAAGGAAGGAATGACCGCCTTTTTGGAAAAACGGCCGGCAAATTTCAGCTAATTACTTGATATATTATGAACAATGTTGTATAATGCTAATGTTGGGCGAATATTGGTTAAAAATTTAACAAAGCGGACAAAAAATTTAAGGAGTGTAATTATGAATTTTCAATTAAGCAAAGAGCATCAAATGGCAAGGCAGCTGTTCAGAGATTTTGCCGTTAATGAAGTTGAGCCATTGGCACAAGAAATTGACGAAGAGGAAAGATTCCCCCTTGAAACTGTTGAAAAATTAAGTAAATACGGTTTTATGGGCATACCCTTTCCAAAAGAATACGGCGGCCAAGGATGCGATTATCTGACTTATGCCATGGCGGTCGAAGAATTGTCAAAGGTATGCGGGACTACGGGAGTTATAGTATCTGCCCACACTTCACTGTGCGGGGGTCCTTTATACGAATTTGGCACGGAAGAACAAAAGAAGAAATATTTAACAAAGGTTGCATCAGGAGAATGGGTAGGGGCATTTGGTCTCACAGAGCCGGGTGCCGGAACAGATGCAGCCGGCCAGCAGACAAAAGCAGTGCTTGACGGAGACAATTACGTTTTAAACGGAAGTAAGATATTTATTACAAACGGCTCATATGCCGATTGTTATATAATTTTTGCAATGACCGACAAGTCGCAAGGCACAAGAGGTATTTCTGCCTTCATAGTAGAAAAGGGGTTTCCCGGCTTTTCAATAGGAAAAAAAGAATTAAAGATGGGTATCAGGGGCTCGGCGACGTGCGAGCTGGTATTTGAAGACTGTATCGTACCTAAGGAAAATCTTCTGGGAAAAGAAGGACAAGGTTTTAAAATAGCCATGAAAACTCTTGACTCGGGAAGAATTGGAATTGCTGCTCAGGCACTTGGTATTGCCCAAGGAGCCATAGACCAAACCGTTAAATACGTTAAGGAAAGAAAACAGTTTGGAAGAGCTATAGCTAAATTCCAAAATACCCAGTTCCAGTTAGCTGACATGCAGACCAAAGTTGATGCGGCAAGACTTTTGGTATACAGGGCGGCAGCCGTTAAGGATGCGGGACAAGCATACGGTGTCGAAGCATCCATGGCTAAATTGTTTGCAGCGGAAGTTGCAATGGAAGTAACAACAAAAGCCGTTCAGCTTCACGGAGGATACGGATACACCAGAGATTATCCTGTTGAAAGAATGATGAGAGACGCCAAGATAACCGAAATTTATGAAGGAACATCAGAAGTTCAGAAGATGGTTATCAGTGCAAATATGTTGAAATAGGGAGGCAGAAAAAGTGAATATAGTAGTATGTATTAAACAGGTACCTGATACCACTGAGGTTAGAATCGACCCGAAAACCAATACCCTGATAAGAGAAGGGGTACCAAGCATTATCAACCCTGACGACAAGGCAGGCCTGGAAGCTGCCCTCAGGTTGAAAGACGAATACGGAGCTCACGTAACGGTTATAAGCATGGGTATCCCGGCTGCGGAAGTGGCACTGAGAGAAGCCCTTGCAATGGGTGCCGATGAAGCCATACTGATAACAGACAGGGCATTCGGAGGAGCTGACACCTTGGCAACTTCAACAACCCTTGCAGCAGCTTTGAAAAACCTCAATTATGATTTAATCATAACGGGCCGCCAGGCCATAGACGGTGATACGGCACAAGTGGGACCCCAGATTGCTGAGCATTTAGGCTTGGTTAACATAAGCTATGCGGAAGACATTAAAATTGACGGAAATGAAATTATTGTTAAAAGGCAATATGAAGATAGATACCATACCTTAAAAACAAAATTACCCTGCCTGATAACGGCATTGACCGAACTCAACAAGCCCCGCTACATGACACCGGGCGGCATTTTTGATGCTTACAGGGAAAAGGCAGTTAAAATCTGGAACTTAAAAGATGTTGACGTGGACCAGGAAAGCATAGGTTTGAAAGGTTCTCCTACCAAGGTTGTAAAATCATTCACCAAGGGTGCAAAGGCTGCAGGAAAAGTTTTTGCTCTTGAACCCCAGGAATCAGCCGAGCTGATAGTTGAAAAAATGAAAGAGAAATTTATAATTTAGGAGGAGGATCTTATGAATATTTCTGAATATAAGGGTATATTTGTTTTTGCCGAGCAAAGAGACCGAAAAGTACAAAAAGTTGCCTATGAACTGATAGGCAAGGCAAAAGAATTGGCTAAGGACTTAAATACAAGCGTTACAGCAGTATTGTTAGGCCGCGGCATGAAAGATGAAGCCGAAAAATTATGCTACGCCGGGGCAGATAAGGTAATATACGCAGACCATGAACTCTTGGATGAGTATATGACTGAGCCCTATACCTATACTCTCCACAAGATAATAGCTGAAAGGAAACCTGAAATAGTTCTTTACGGGGCGACAGCCATAGGAAGAGATTTAGCTCCCAGGGTATCGGCAAGATTGAAAACAGGTCTTACCGCAGACTGCACAGGCTTGGCAATCACCGAGGACGAAACAAACGAGGGACAGTTAAATCTTGCCATGACAAGACCTGCTTTCGGGGGAAACCTCATGGCTACCATTATTATAGGGAAACACAGGCCGCAAATGGCAACGGTAAGGCCGGGAGTTATGCAGAGGGCAAAATATTCCGACAGGAATCCGGTGAATGTTGAAGAATATAAAACAGAGATCCCTGCAGACAGAAAAAATGTTGAAATACTTGATGTAACAAAAATAATTCAACAAAGAATGAACATCGAAGAAGCAAAGGTATTGGTATCAGGCGGAAGAGGTATGCACGGCCCCGAAAACTACGCTATGCTGGAAGAATTGGCCGACCTCTTGGGCGGTACCATTTCAGCATCAAGAGCAGCAGTTGATGCAGGATGGGTTCCAAAGGACAGGCAAGTAGGCCAAACGGGAAAAACAGTAAGGCCGAATCTCTATATCGCATGCGGAATATCAGGAGCCATTCAGCATTTGGCAGGCATGGAAGAATCAGACTTCATCATTGCAATAAACAAGGATGAAACAGCTCCCATATTTGAAGTTGCTGATGTGGGCATAGTGGGAGACATATTTAAGGTAGTTCCTTTGCTCATTGAAGAATTAAAAAAGGAAAAAGCATTATCTAAAGTTCAATAAGAAAAAAGAAGGCGGATAGATATCTATCCGCCAAATTTATCAGTACGGGGACAATCCCCTGCCTTAAGGACAATCCCTAAAGCAGAGGATTGGAGCCCTTTCGAATATTACTTAAACTGTCCGCCGCCGCTCATTTGTCTCTGAGCCATTTCAACCAATCTTTTTGTCATGTATCCGCCTACATAACCATTTTGCCTTGCAGTAAGGTTTCCCTTATCAATCTGCTCATAATTCGTTAAGCCTAATTCATTGGCTATTTCAGTTTTCATCTGGTTAAGAGCTTGTTTTGCTTCAGGAACTACAATGTTGTTGCTTCCGCTGTTGCTTGATGCCATTTTAACTCTCCTTTCTCTTAAGATGTATTCTTATTATTATCATTTTAGTTTAATTTAATCATGTAATATTATGCTAAATTGGTAAATTACACTTTGGGCCCCGTGAACCTGTTTTATGTAACAGGTCAATTTTTTACATTGATTAAATTTTTTTAGAAAATCAATACTGACTTTCTAAGCTTATTATTAACGGCGGGCTAAAGTATCATACATGGCAAAAAAATGTACAATAGCTATAGAATTGGAAACAAAATTATTAATTAAAAAAATCTATACGTAAAACTGATTTTATGGTATTATATAAATGTTGTAACATAATGCCAAAAAAAGCATAAAATTAAGCCGGGAAACAAAAGGAATATTATAGCGCCGGAACTTATTAATAGTTGACGAGGACAGAGTTATCGAAAATTCGGCGGATGCTCTGCGGTGTAGCTGCACCGATACGATTTTTACAAATATTACAGGCGACTGTAATGACAAAAGAAAATTGACAGCTTCAAATCTTACCGAAATAATAGTCTGAGTTTCCCCAATCTTAATTTAATGACAAGGGGACGGGGGTATTGTCATCAAATGCCCGCGGAGAACCGTCCTATGCGCATAAGCGCATCATTGCTATGGATGGCTTGTTTTCATGTGCCAAATCGGGATTTTACCCGGAGAATCACATGTGAGCACTGCTGTGCATTTCTAAGCATAAGTCAAGTATCTCATTTATAATTAAAAAATAAAAAGAATGGAGAAATTATATGTGCGGAATAGTAGGCTATATCGGATTTGAAGATGTTAAAGAAATAATTTTGCAGGGACTTGAAAAGCTTGAATACCGGGGATACGATTCGGCCGGCATCGCCGTCCTGCATGACAATGAAGTATATGTGTGCAAAGAAAAAGGAAGGATTGCAGATTTAAGACAACACATAGACAAAAGTGTCACCGGCAACATCGGAATCGGTCATACCAGGTGGGCTACCCACGGGACCCCCAACCAAATCAACTCCCATCCTCATCAAAGCAGCTCAAAACGATTTACCCTGGTACACAACGGGATAATCGAAAATGAAGAAGAATTAAGGCAAAAGTACCTAAGTGATACAGAATTTCAGAGCGACACAGATACGGAGGTCATTGTCCAGCTTATAGAAAAATTTGTCAATGAAGGGGAAGAGGTTGAACTTGCCATAAGGCACACCATGAGCAGACTATCAGGCTCTTATGCCTTAGCCATTATTGACAAGCAGGATATGAACACCCTTTATGCGGCAAAAAACAAGACCCCCTTGTTAGCCGGAAAAGGAGAAGGTTTTAACATGCTTGCCAGTGATGCCATGGCAATGATAAACCATACAAACTTATTTTATGAAATTGAAGACAAGGAATTCTTGAAAATTACCAAAGATGATATAGAAATTTATACCATCTACGGCAATAAGGTTAACAGGCAGCCTTACAAGGCAGATATTGATGCATCGGATACGGAAAAAGGGCCATATGCTCACTATATGATGAAAGAAATCGAGGAACAGCCCTTTGTTATTCGAAAAATTATGTCAGAATATTCCAATAAATGCGGAAATATGAACATTTCCACGGAAATATTACAAGATATAAGAAATTGCGACAAAATTTATATTATCGCATGCGGCACAAGCTACCATGCCGGACTTGTGGGCAAGCAATTTTTTGAAAAAATTGCCCACAAGCCTGCAGAAGTAATAATAGCCAGCGAATTCATCTACAACATGCCTCTCATTACGGAAAAGCCCTTGTTCATGTTTGTTACCCAAAGCGGGGAAACCGCAGACTGCAGGGCTGTACTGGTCAAGGTGAAGGAAATGGGCTATAAAACTCTAACTTTGACTAATGTGAAAGGTTCTACCTTATCAAGAGAAGCGGACCACACCCTTTTGTTGTATGCGGGACCGGAAATAGCTGTTGCCTCCACCAAGGCATACACGGCTCAGATTACGGTGTTGGCCATACTTGCGGCCATGGTTGACAACAAAATCGGCATCGATGTTTTTAAAGAATTGTCAAAGATTGCTTATATAATGGAAACTCTTTGCAACGACAGGGAAAAGTACAAAAAATTAGCCGAAGAATACCTGCTAAAGACCAGGAATTGCTTCTATATAGGGAGAAGTATGGACTACTTTTTGTGCCTTGAGGCAGCCCTCAAGCTGAAAGAAATTTCATATATACAGACGGAAGGCTTTGCTGCGGGAGAATTGAAACACGGCACCATTGCTTTGATTGAAAAAGACACTCCCGTAATAGCGGTGATTACTCAGGAGAATATAAATCTTAACACAAGAAGCAACATCAAGGAAGTCAAGGCAAGAGGAGCTAAAACCATGGTAATATCCATGCGGAGAATCAGCCAGGAAAAAGACAACATAGTGGTGGATGACGCTCATGAGCTTCTTTCACCCTTGGCAGCTATAATTCCTGTCCAGTATTTAGCTTACTACGCAGCCCTCTTGAGAGGCTGCGACATCGATAAGCCCCGCAATCTCGCAAAATCGGTTACGGTAGAATAAAATACAAAAAAACAAACCTTTGTTGG
>FZPS01000217.1_pt10 | contig 72503 bp, 61 predicted proteins | sample 1817821 | NCBI WGS metagenome assembly FZPS01 (sample SAMEA104158645, study PRJEB21678) | metagenome | place: Germany | collected 2015-04-21
ATGCCTTGTGCGCATCATTCAGCACACGCAGTATAAAGTATATAAACCCAAATATGGCAAATATCCATAACAGAATTGCGATATATGTATCAATATACATATGTACTCCTCCCCGGACAGCAGATAATTTTTGTTCACACTCTATATTACGCAACCGGCCATGTATAAGTGCATAAAAAAAGCCCTCATCCTTTATAAGGATGAGGGCTTTTTTAAACTAATCTGTATAATTCTCCTCCATTATCCGCCAAATGCCTGTTTCCTTAGCTCCTGGGCTTTATCGGTCCTTTCCCAGGGCAAATCTATATCAATCCGTCCAAAATGACCGTAGACAGCTGTTTGCCTGTATATAGGCCTTTTTAAATCCAGATCCCTGATAATTGCACCGGGCCTTAAATCAAAATTTTTATGAATGAGGTCCAATATGACATCCTCCGGGACTTTGGCTGTACCGAAGGTATCCACAAAAATGGATACAGGCTTGGCCACTCCTATTGCATAAGACACCCCGACTTCGCATTTATCTGCCAGGCCGGCGGCAACTATATTCTTTGCAACATAACGGACTGCATAACTGCCCGAACGATCCACCTTTGTGGGATCCTTGCCTGAAAAAGCGCCGCCTCCGTGGCGGGCGTATCCACCATAGGTGTCTACTATAATCTTGCGGCCTGTCAAGCCGGTATCTCCTTTGGGCCCGCCTATCACAAAGCGTCCGGTAGGATTTACCAAAAACCGGGTTTTGTCATCCAACAGCTCAGGAGGTACAACCGCTTTTATAACCTTCTCTACCATATCCCTTTCAATTGCAGCACAGTCAACATCGTCACTGTGCTGGGTCGAAACCACGACTGTATGTACCCGCACCGGTTTATCCCCATCGTATTCTACCGTTACCTGGGATTTTCCGTCAGGCCGCAAGTAGCCCAGGGTCCCGTCTTTACGGACCTCGGCCAGCCTTCGGGTGATCTTATGAGCCAGCGTAATAGGCAGGGGCATTAGTTCCGGTGTGTCATTACAGGCATAACCAAACATCATTCCCTGATCCCCGGCCCCCAGGGCTTCAATGTCGTCTTCCCCCATTTCATTGTTCTTGAATTCCAGCGCCTTGTCAACTCCCATAGCAATATCAGAAGATTGTTCGTCAATAGAAGTGATTACGGCACAAGTATCAGCGTCAAATCCATATTTTGCCCGGGTGTACCCTATCTCCCGTATCGTATCCCGCACAATGGAAGGAATGTCAACACAACTGCCGGTTTTAATCTCTCCCAGTACTACAACTAAGCCCGTAGTTACCACTGTTTCACATGCTACCCTGGCATCGGGATCCTTTGCCAGAATAGCATCCAATACCGCATCTGATATTTGATCACATATTTTATCAGGATGCCCTTCTGTAACCGACTCTGAAGTAAATAACCTTCTGGCCATTGGCCTTCCTCCTTATACAACAGTTATTGGCTGATACAATCTATCCATTAATTTACAATTTCACCCTGATAATATGCATGATTAACAGAGATATAATCGAAATAATCCAGATTAAGTTTATCCAATAACAGGTTTCAGTATATCATACCGATATTGAAAAATCAATACAGCCTCAATACCGGCACATACCCGGCTTTCATAGGGCCCGGTACCAGCATAGACTATATAAAAGCTGGTTATTATTAAATAAGCTGATAGCTTAAAAACAGGATAATTAACCCCGCGACCAGGTTACCAATTGAAATAGCAATGAAAGACGGCAGTATCCTCAGCTTCATAAAAGAAGCAATCATGGATCCTGTCCAGACACCGGTAGTAGGAAGTGGAATGGCTACAAATATGAAAACCCCAAGTAAACTATACCGGTAAACCTTATTGCTCTTTTCGCTGGTACGCCTTTGTACCCACCGGGCAAATCCCCTAAAAAATCTTGTTTTATGTAAATAGTTCATGATAGGTTTAAAAAAGAATAAAAGCACAGGCACAGGAAGAAGTGAACCAAGATATGAACATATAAAGCTCTCCCATACCCCGAGTCCCATTGCAATTCCTGCAGGAATGGCTCCTTTTAACTCCACCAGCGGCAGTGCGGCTGTTACTATCACAATAAGCTCATTTTTCAAGGTCTGCAATAATTCAAGCACCCGGCTTCAACCCCTTGATTGAATATTTGTCTGTAAATAGTAAAAAAGGCAGTTGATATATCTCTTATCAACCACCCTTCTCATTGGCAACATAAAAAGCAGAATGGTGGAGGGAGATGGATTCGAACCATCGAAGGCTGTGCCAGCAGATTTACAGTCTGCCCCCTTTGGCCACTCGGGAACCCCTCCATATTAAGATTTATTGCCCATGTGCCCTTGCACCAGTTCATATTATAAGTCAACGGCAATACAAAGTCAACTGGTATTTTTAGCTTCACACCATTGATTAACCACACCCTATACGGTTATAATTATGATGTAATTTATTTTCAGGGAGTGTATATTGATGAGAATTTTTGATATAGATAATCCGGCAGGTTGCCGCGTCCATTTCATCGGAATAGGAGGCATCAGCATGAGCGGCTTAGCCGAGATTCTGATGCATAAAGGCTATGCCGTGACCGGATCTGATATAAAAGACTCACATCTGACACGCAGGCTGGAAGATAAAGGTGCCAGGGTATTTATCGGGCATCACCCTTCCAACATTCAAGGAGCTGATATGGTAGTCTATACCGCTGCTGTCAAAGAGGATAATCCGGAAATCCAGGAAGCCAAAAAGAATAACATCCCTATTATGGATCGGGCTACACTGCTGGGGCAGATCATGGAATATTTCCCTTATTCCATTGGCATTTCGGGAACCCACGGGAAAACCACTACCACCTCAATGCTGTCAGTTATTATGAACCATGCCAAATTTGACCCGACGGTACTGGTAGGCGGCGAGGTAGACGCCATAGGCGGCAATGTGCGAACGGGCAACAGCCCATACTTCATAACCGAAGCTTGTGAATACGTGGAAAGCTTTTTGCATTTCAAACCTTACATTGCCGTTATCCTGAATATTGACAGCGACCATCTCGACTATTATAAGGATATTAATCATATATACAGTGCATTTTTAAAATTTGCCGGATTAGTGCCTGAACACGGGTATGTGATAGGCTGCGGCGACGATCCATTAGTATCAAAGCTGATGGGAGAAGTCAAATGCGGCACCATAAGCTATTCCATTGAAAATGAAGGGCATTGGAAAGCATATGCTATTCAATACAACGGCCAGGGTACGACAACATTTAAAGTAAGCTTCCGGGGTAAAGACATGGGTAAGGTTACGCTTTATATCCCGGGGAAACACAATGTATATAATTCTCTGGCGGCTCTTGCGGCCGCTCATGCCGTCGGAATCCCTTTTGACATATGCCGTGATGCACTGCAGGCCTTCAAAGGAACCCACCGGCGCATGGAATTTAAAGGAAAACTAGACGATGTAACAATTGTTGATGACTATGCTCATCACCCGGCTGAAATCAGGGCAACCCTGGAAGCTGTAAAGAATTATCCCCATAACAGAATATGGTGTTTATTTCAACCACATACCTATACCCGCACCAAAATGCTGTTTGAGGATTTTGTCCACGCATTGACAGGAGTTGACCAGGTAATCATCACTGATATATACAGCGCACGGGAAAAGGACACGGGGGAAATCCATTCCCGGGATCTGGCCCAGTCCATTTCCCGAACCGGCCAGGCATGTATATACATGCAAACATTTGAGCAAATTGTAGATTATCTTAAGCAAAACACCAGCCCCGGAGACATAGTAATAACCATGGGGGCCGGCGATATATACAAGGTAGGGGATATGTTTCTTAATACGGCAGGCTGACGGGCGCACATGCATAAACGCCCGCATCTTGTCACGCATCAGATGGAAGGAGCAGATCAACTGCACATACTGCCGAATCATAAGCTTAAATAAACAAATGGCCGGCATTGGCCTGACAACATGATCCAACTCGCCAAAAAGGCCTGTTCGCTAGAACAGGCCTATAATAGTTCCATCAGGCAGTAATTCCATATTCTCGGCTGCGGGATGTTTGGGCAAGCCCGGCATGGTCAACATAGAGCCCGTAAGCGCCACAACAAAACCTGCTCCTGCTGAAACCCTGACCTCACGCACATTGAGTTTCCAGCCTCTTGGGGCGCCTTTTAAAGACGGATCATCTGAAAAAGACATCTGGGTTTTTGCAATGCATACCGGGAAGCTGTCGTACCCTAACTGCTTTAAAGCCTGAATGGATCTCCTGGCTTCCTTGCTGTAGGTAACCCCATCAGCCCTGTAAACTTTTCGTGCGATAGTTTCTATTTTTTCTTCTATTGACGCCTCAAGGTCATAAACGGGACAAAAATTGTTTTCATGATGCAATGCATCCAGCACAGCGCCGGCAAGGTCAATGCCACCCTGGCCTCCTTTGGTTACGACTTCGGATACCGCCATGTTAACACCGGTTCTGCTGCAGTAGTTTTTGATGAGCTCAATCTCAGAAGGCGTATCGGTGGGAAACCTGTTCAGCGCAACTACGAGGGGCAGGCCATAACAGTTCTTAATATTGTCAATATGCTGTTCCATGTTATCCAGCCCTCTTTCCAGTGCATTCAGGTTTTCGGTCCCCAGTTCTGACAAAGGCAGGCCTCCGTGAAACTTAAGCGCGCGAACGGTAGCCACCAGCACCACTACATCCGGTCTTATATCCGCCATCCTCGAAACAATGTCAAAAAACTTTTCGGCGCCCAAATCGGCGGCAAAACCTCCTTCTGTAACCACATAGTCGGCCAGTTTCAAGGCCATACGGGTAGCCATGACAGAATTGTTCCCATGGGCAATATTGGCAAAAGGCCCGCCGTGTATGAATGCCGGCTGCCCTTCCAATGTCTGTACAAGATTGGGCTTAATGGCATCTTTAAGAAGTATGGCCATGGCTCCAACAACCTTTAGATCCCTGGCATATACAGGGTTGCCGTCGTATGTATAAGCCACCAGAATATTGCCCAGCCTTCTTTTCAAATCTTCCACGTCAGAAGCCAGGCATAATACAGCCATTATTTCGGAAGCCGCCGTTATATCAAAGCCTGACTGCATAGGAAGGCCGTTGGCCTTTCCGCCCAAGCCCGTTACTATGCTTCGCAGCTGGCGGTCATTCATATCCATAACCCGTTTCCATGCAATGCGGGTAGGATCGATATTCAGTTCGTTTCCTTTTGCTATATGGTTATCGATTACAGCAGCCAGCAGATTATGAGCCGCTCCAATTGCATGAATGTCTCCTGTAAAATGCAGGTTGATATCCTCCATTGGCAGCACCTGGGAATAGCCTCCTCCGGTCGCTCCTCCCTTAATGCCAAACACCGGTCCAAGTGAAGGTTCCCGCAAACACAAGGCAACCTTCTTACCCAGCTTCCCCAGAGCCTGTGTTATACCTACTGCAGTGGTGGTTTTTCCCTCGCCTGCCGGGGTGGGAGTAATTGCAGTTAAATAAATCAGTTTTCCGTCATTGTTTTCTTTTAATCTTTCCAGCACTTCAAGGCTTACCTTTGCCTTATATTTGCCGTACATTTCCAGGTCATCTTCCGTAAGCCCTATTTGCTTTGCAACTTCTGCGATTGGTTTAAGCTGCGCCTGTTGTGCGATTTGAATATCATTTAACATGCTCCGTATTTTTCTCCTTTCTACAGCCAAATATTCTCGTAAAACTCTTTTTCTGTCAAATGTATATATTTGCAATTGAAACAAACAAACCAAATTATCCCTGGCTGACCAGAAATATCTGCGTGGCATTAATACATAATTCCTATAAAACCGCTATAGGTTAACTGCTGTCTGAGTTAAACAGTTTCTATTTTTGTTATTATATTACTGCCCTTTAATCATGTCAATTTCATTAAAAATATATATTTTTTCCCTGGTATTATCATAAACAAACGGCATAAAATAATCTGCAGGGAGGGATCGATCATGAAAAGCTTATTGATCTTTTTATTAACAGCTTGTTTCATGGTTCCCACCGCCGTACCGGCCTATGCAGGCCAGGATGAAAAAGACGTTATATCCCTTTATTCCGAACAGATATGCCAGATTACCCGTTGAAAGCCTGATGATGTACACCTGCTGGCCAGGGTTATAAATGCAGAAGCAAGGGGGGAGCCATATATAGGAAAAGTAGCGGTAGCTGCTGTCATCATAAACCGGATGAAATCTTCCCTTTTTCCCGATACACTAAGAGAAGTAATAAACCAACCCTATGCATTCACATGCGTTCAGGACAAGCAGATAAATCTCACCCCCAATGATGAATGCTACCGGGCAGCCTTAGAGGCTGTGAATGGAAATGATCCGACAGGAGGATGTTTATTCTACTATAATCCCAAAACTGCATCATCAGGATGGATGAAACAGCGCCAATCCAGCAGCAGGCTAATCATAGGCAATCACATATTCATGAAATGACCGGCTTAAAACCCGGTCATTTCATGAATCCCAAAAAAACAAAAACCGCCTCCAGTTCAGGAGCCGGATTATGTATTCTCACAAATCCTTTATCCCAGTGAAAAGAATCGGGTAAAAACTTCCATAAATATAATGGGGAATAAGACCGCTAACATCATAACGATTGAAACTACTATTCCGGTAACTCCTCTTCCGACATCGCTCTTAAAAAGTCTGTACATGGCATCCCCTCCCGGTTTTTTTCTTGTTTATATTATAACCGGAATATATTTCAAAAGTTTTACATATCATTTATAAAACTTTTAAAAACCTTATAATAAAGTATTAAATACTACATTATAATGTTTTGTTTAACCCGCAGCATTCAGGGGATACCCTGCAGTTAACTTCAACAGCAGCCGTGATGCTATTTATGGGGAAGGTTCAGTTACCCAGTATGGCCTCAATATAATCTATAAACTGGCGTGCCGTGCGGCCGGAACGGCCATTATATTTCTTTTCCCAGCGCAGCGCCTCCTCTTTTAATTTATTCATATCCATGGATAATTCCCGGTTTTTGGCCAGGGCTTCAACTATCTCCAAGTACATTCTTTGATTAGGTGAAATAAATGTCAGGGTTATTCCAAAACGATCCGACAGCGACAATTTCTCCTGCAGCGAATCAACCGAAAAAACCTCCTGTTCCTGTCCCGGACCGTATTCCGCACTCCTGTCACGGAAAAACTCCCTTATAATATGCCTCCGGTTTGATGTGGCATACACCACCACATTGGAAGGCCTTGCCTTAATTCCCCCTTCCAGCAGGGCTTTTATATGCTTATACTCCACTTCATCTTCTTCAAAGGACAGATCATCAACAAATAGTATAAATTTTTGTTTTCTTCCCTCCAGCTGCTCAAGAATCCTATAATAGTCCACCAGGTATTCCTTGGGCACCTCTACAATCCGGAGCCCCTGATCGCCGTACCTGTGGATTAAGGCCTTCACAAGAGACGATTTTCCGGTACCTTTATCTCCGTACAGCAGTATGTTATTGGCCTGGTAGCCTTTCAAAAGCAGCTCGGTATTCTCAATAATCCTGGATTTTTGCTCTTCATAGCCCACAAGATCATCAAGGGTTATGGGATCTGCATCATTGATTGCCTGGAGATAACCCCGTCCATTAAGCCGCTCCCATCTGAAAGCTTTAAACATGCCAAACATACCCGAGCCGCAGCGATAGAAATGCTCCGCAAGCTCCTTAACATTCCAGCCCGTCACTGCGTTGTAATAATTTGACTTATTGCCGGCGGAAACAGGGGACTGTGTAAATGGATTGAGCCATTCATCAAAACCTGATCTGTATGAGGCAAAATTCAGGATATCATCCCATTCCGCCCTGGCGATCTGCTTTAAACAGGCCAGTTCATGCTCCATAATATTTTTCATCCACAAGGGAAGCCCTTCATAACCCACAAGCTCAGCCCGGCGGCTGAAAACAGTCTCACAGCGCAGCAGAGAGTATCCGCAGTAAGCGAGCCAGGATATATCATTTTCATCCCGGGCAAAATCATTCACAATCCGGCTGAGAAACCGGCTGTATGCATTCAGCAGCTGATGGGGCAACGTTTTATTATCCATCAATCCGGCTATGAATTCTTCAAAGGCGGCCACAGCCGGATCCTCCCTCAACTGTCTATACAAAACCAGGCTCTTTAGAGCCTTGTCAATATCCTTTAACCGGTTTTCAATACTGTTTATGTCCGTCATACCCTTCAATTCAAATCCTCCCCATAATCCTTGTTCGTATCTCTTCAACCTTATGGCAGACCTGCTCCAAATCAATTGTAGTAAGTTTTCGGTCCTCCATCAGTATATTCCCATTTACGATTACCGTATCAACATCACTGTCCCGCCCGCTGTAAACCAGATGAGTGATGAGATCGGCAGCAGGATGATAATGGGGGCCATCCTGCCTTAATAATATAATATCTGCTTTCCTGCCAACATCCAGGCAGCCAATTTCATCTTCCCAGCCCAAAGCCTTTGCCCCGTTTATGGTAGCCATCTCAAACGCCTGCCTTGCCGGAAGCAGGGTGGGGTTTTCATTAATGCCCTTGCTTAATAAAGCGGCAAAATTCATCTCTTTCATAATGCTCAAACAGTTATTGCTGGACGCGCTGTCGGTTCCAAGGGCTACATTTATCCCTTTATCCACAAGAACAGCTGCCTGTGCAATACCGCTTCCCAGCTTTAAGTTGCTTACAGGGCAGTGGACAACATGAACATTGTTATTTCTCAATATATCCATATCCCCGGGGGTTAAGTGAACACAGTGGACGGCTATAGTATGATGCTTAAACAGTCCGGCCTCTTCCAGGTATTCTACCGGTGTCCTGCCATACCTGCGGCGGCACTCCTCAACCTCGTCCCGGGTCTCGGCAAGATGTATATGAATACCGGCTCCCAGCTCCCGGGCCAGATTTATACACTTCTCCAGGTATTCCCGGCTGCAGGTATATACAGCGTGCGGGCCCACCATAACCCTTATACGGCCTTCCGCTTCTCCGTTCCATTCTTCCCACAGCCTTCGGTTTTCTGCGAGGCGCTGCTCCGCTTTCGGATCAGGCCCCTGCAGTCCCCTGGCCAGCACGGCCCGGATACCGGATTGGGCTGCGGCTTTTGCAGTCTGATCCATGAACATATACATGTCAGCAAAGGCAGTTACCCCGCTCATGATCATCTCGGCTATGGCCAGCAGTGACAGCCAGTATGCATCCTCCGGCATCAGTCTGTCTTCCATCGGCCATATCCTGGTTCTCAGCCATTCCATTAGAGGGATATCATTGGCATAACCGCGAAAAATCGACATGGCTGAATGGGTATGGGCATTGATAAAGCCCGGCAGCGCCAGCATGCCTTTTCCGTCTATCACCCTGTCAGCCGCAAAATCCTGCTGAAACTGCTCCTCCCGGCCTATATAAGCAATAACGTCCCCGTCCACGGCAATACAGCCTTCATCATATCCGGCAATGCCGGAATCCATCGATATAACATGTACATTTTTTATCAGTATTTTCACTTTTTCCCCTCACTGCTAACCAAATTTTCTAAGTATATCATTCATACATTCCCGAAAAACAGGATGAAACCACAGAATAAAAAAGCGGGATCAATAGGACATCAGGTATTGTTTTTGCTCAGTAGTAAGTGCATCGATTTCAATTCCCAGTGCCGCTAACTTCATTTGAGCCACTTTATAATCAATAGACCGGGGCACGCTGTAAACTTTTGGCTGAAGCTTTGTCTCATTTTCTACCAGGTACAGAACTGAGAGAACCTGCAGGGCAAAGCTCATATCCATGATCTCGGCAGGATGGCCGTCCCCGGAAGCTAAGTTTACCAGCCTTCCCTGGGCCAAAAGGTTCAGCACCCTTCCATCCTTCATTACATATCCCTCAATGTTCTGCCTCATTACCCGTTTTTCTGCCGCCAAAGCCTCCAGGTCGGGCTTGCATATTTCCACATCAAAGTGCCCTGCATTAGCCAGCAGCACACCGTTTTTCATCCTCTCAAAATGCTCCCGCCTTATAACTTCGGTACAACCGGTAGTGGTAATAAATATATCCCCCACCTCAGCGGCCTGAAGCATGGGCATTACCCTGAAACCGTCCATAGCTGCTTCCAGTGCTTTTACAGGGTCAACCTCGGTAATAATGACATTGGCGCCCAAACCCCGCCCTTTCATGGCAACTCCTCTTCCGCACCAGCCGTAACCGGCTACAACAACATTTTTACCGGCAACAATTAAATTTGTTGTGCGCATAATGCCGTCCCACACCGATTGCCCGGTGCCATAGCGGTTATCGAAAAGGTATTTGCAATGGGCATCGTTAACGGCAATCATAGGAAACTTTAATTTTCCTTCCCTTTCCCTGGCCTTAAGACGGATAACCCCGGTAGTGGTTTCCTCGCAGCCGCCTATAATATCGCCGCATAATTCCGGCAGCCGGGAATGCAAAACCGCAACCAGATCTCCTCCGTCGTCAATAATGATATCGGGGCCTATATCAAGGGCTTTCATCAGGTGATCATAATACTCCTCGTCCGTCGCTCCATACCAGGCATGAACCGAAAGCCCATCCTGTACAAGGGCTGCGGCTACCGCATCCTGGGTAGACAACGGGTTGCTCCCGGTAACCGATACTTCCGCTCCACCGGCAGCTAAAACCTGGCAGAGATATGCTGTTTTTGCCTCCAAATGCACCGATACCGTGATTTTTTTACCCGACAGGGGCTTGTTCAGCTCAAATTCCCGCTTCAGTTGGCTTAACAAAGGCATATATCCCTTGACCCAGTCAATCCTTGCCTTGCCTTGAGGCGCCAATGATATATCTCTAATGGTACTGTTCATTATTACACCCTCCCGATTGATAAACAAGCAATGCGATAAAACTATACTAAATTCAGCTCTAATTTTAGCACATTACTGCAAGAATGTCTTGCCTTTTTGACAATACATGCACTTTTCACCCTCTTTATTATTTCCATGAATTGTGTTATAATTATCTGTGCGCTCCCGTTTGCGGCAGTACGATATATACAATTATTTCTGCATATTATATTATACCAATCATTCCTCAGCGTTTTACTTCAACGGGGGTAAAAACGTGAAAGGGGGAATTGGTGGCATGGCAGAACAGTACGTCAAAGAGTTTAACGCAGATTTGGGAGAGCTTTCACTTCTAACAGGGGGCAAGCATTGGAAAAGATTCAATGCCAACAAAATTTCAAAAATACAACATACTACCGGAACCAAAAAGGTATTGTTCTTTTCCAGGCCTGTGGAAAGAATAGAGATAATTATACAAGGTGAAGAAACTCCCTACATCATTCAAAAAGGGTCGATAAAAGATGATTTCCAATGGATAGTAGATGTACTTAAAAGATTTGCTGAAAAGAATAAGGTTCCCTTTACAGGATAAGGTCCAGGTGATTCCTGGCCTTTTTTATAAGGCTTATTTAAGCGTTGGTGTTTCATTTCAGTTATAAAAACTTATAAATAGTATTAAATTATAATTTCATACAGGAGGGAATATGCATTGAAGCAGTTGATACGGCAATTTCGGAAGAAAAAAAACAAACCGGATAATTATGGCCTGTCATCCCAGGAGTTTAATACCACCAGGCAAGTATTTCAGCGTATCGCTGAAGGCATTATAGATGCTTCAACACAGATCAGCAGTTTCGATCTTCGGGCATCCTATTTTGCTGAGCTTATTACCCGTATAACCCAGCGTACCAGGGAGATTTCCCATTCCCTTGTTGCTATGGCCCAACAGACTTCAGCCAGCATGTCGGAGGTAGCCGAGGCAACGTCCCATTCTACAACATCGTTGATGGAGATTGCCCAGCAATCCAACACTATAGTCGAAAATATCAATAATAGTTCGCAAAAACTAAATCAGATCATGGGAAAAAACGAGCAGGCAATTCAAATTGCCCGCAGCATGCAGGAAGCCGTTGAAAACTTAATTGCAAAACTGGAGCCGATTCGTGAAACAATAGGAGGTATTGATCAAATCGCGCGGAAAACCAATCTGCTGTCGCTTAATGCGGCAATAGAAGCTGCCCGTGCCGGAGAAGAAGGCAGGGGTTTTGCCGTAGTTGCAGATGAAATACGCAGATTGTCTGAAAGCACCACGCAGCTGCTGGATACCGCCAGAAAACTGGTAGAACAGATTGAAGATGCTTCTACCTCAAGCTCGGAAAGCGTTAAAAATACCATCTCAATCATCCATGAAATTAATGATGAATTGCTCATCGTAAATAACAGGCTCAGTGAAAATACACACTCGGTTTCTAAAGTAAATAGCGAGATAGAAGAAGCTGCATCATTCAACCAGCAGCTCAACGCTTCAGTTCAGGAAGTAACGGCAGCGTCCCACGTTTTAAACCAGGATGCAGAATCCCTTCACCATTCGTCTGTGGAACTGGAACAAGTCGGACAATCCCTGGAAGCTGCATCAGCATCCCTTGGTGATATAGAAAATACCCTTGATTCAATCTCCATTAAAGCAGGACATCTTGCCAGCACCAACCTTTGGCCGCTGCCCAACAGCAGTTTTATTGCTGCAATGGACAGGGCAATTGAAGCACATAAAAGATGGGTCCAGGATCTGAAAAATATGATTGACGATATGATAGTGTTACCCCTTCAAACGAACGAACATAAATGCAGTTTCGGACATTTTTACTATTCTGTTGTTCCTTCTCATCCCGAAATCCGCCAGCTGTGGGATGCCGTGGAGACGGAACATTCCAGGCTGCATAACAATGCAAAAATCATTATCCAATATATAAATAATTATGAAAAGGATAAAGCATTGGAAACCTATGAACATACATTTGAGCTTTCCCGTAATATAATACAGACGTTTTATAGAATACGGGAGATAGCCCAGTCGCTTGACCAAACCGAACAGTATCTGTTCACAAACAATATATCGGAGCTGTTTGATTCAGAGCATACCAGCCAATAAAATGAGACTATTGTCCTAGTTGAAAATACTTTACTTTTGTAATATAATAAAATGTACTAAGGATGTGTTAAAGTCAGGTTATTTATTTACCTGTGAGGAGGGATAAGTAATGTTCAAGTTCAAAAAGGTTTCTCCCACATTACTGTACATAATTACAATAATTTCCCTGGTCTTGTCAGGCATAGCCGGCATGAAATGGGGATAATGAATTAGGAAATTACTCTGTATACATTCGTCTAAATCACCTCTACAAGCCCTGAATGGGCTTTTTTTTCTGAATTTTTCTTATTTTTGCTGTTTTTTGAAGGATTTGCAAATATTTTATCGAATATAAATAACCAATTATCCAATCTTCAAAAAAATAATGGAAAGAGCGTAGCTTTATGAGAAACAAAGTATATGATAAGATTAGTAGTTTGTATATATTTGTCATAGCATTTGGTACACTCCCGTTATTGATTTATGCATATCCCTGGTTTTCGGTGGACAGGATACCCGAAATGCTGTTCTGGATAGTACTGAATACCGCTGCAGAGCACAGGCCGCTTCTGATCCGAAAGTACGATGGCGTCAGCGAAATATCATTATCCTTTGCTACCCATCTGTGTATGCTTATACTTCTTGGCATACGGGGTGCAATACTAATTGCTGTTATCACTACGCTTATTATTGAAATCCTGTCAAAAAAGCCGTATTATAAAGCTTTTTTCAATACAGGCCAGTATTCGCTGACATTGCTGATAAGCGGCAGTTTGTTTTACTGGCTTAAACTCTCTCCGGAAAATATAACTCTTGATCTGGTAATGGATATGCCGGCCCTTATTGCCGGGGCTTGTTCCTACTACTTCTTAAATGTTTTCTTCGTAAGCATCGCAATATCATTAACAACAAAAACCCCGCTGCGCAATATATTCTTAAGCGACTTCAAAGTTATTGTAGGCTATTACCTGACGCTGGCCGCGGTAAGCGCTGCAGCTTCATCGATATACAACCCGGAACGGCCTTACATAATATTGCTTATGGTTCCTCCTTTGATAATGATTGATCAATCCCTCAAAAGATACTACAGCCTCCGGGATGAAGCCATAGAAACCCTGAAAGTTCTGGCCGAAGTCATAGATGCACGGGATGATTATACTGCCAGTCATTCAGCCAGGGTGGCAGAATACGCTAAAAAAATTGCCCAGCAGATGAGACTGCCGGTGGATTATGCTAATATAATTGAAATAGCGGGTAAAGTACACGACCTTGGCAAAATCGGTGTACAGGATCATATACTCAAAAAGAAAGGCAGCTTAAACTCCGATGAAATGGAGCAGATTGAAAAACATACTGAGATCGGATACCGCCTGTTAAAAAATCTTAATCCTTACAAGACAGGAGCCATTTATGTCTTATATCACCATGAGCGTATAGACGGTATGGGATATCCTCACAGAATTTCGGATAACTCCATACCCCTTGGCGCAAAAATATTATCAGTTGCCGACAGCTACGATGCCATGACATCAGACCGTCCTTACCGCAAGGCATTAACCCAGGCTCAGGCTGTTGACGAATTGAAGCGTTGTTCAGGGACACAGTTTGATCCAAAAGTTGTTCAGTCTTTTATAGAGGTACTTAAACGGGATTATGACTATAAGGAGGAGTAAATGTTTATCCTGTATGCCGTTGCAATTGGTATACTGATCGGCTATATAAGGGGAGGCCGTTTGAAATATCTTACACTGCATCCGCTCAAAAAACACGGGCTGGCTATAGGCGGCTTTATAATTCAGATTATCCTGTTTTCCGGGATACCCTTCTTAAGCGCGCTACCCCGCACCATTTCATTAGGTTTTCATATCATTTCGTATATATTACTGCTGTTTTTCATAGTATTAAACAGAAAAATTACCGGTATCCCAGTTATAGGAACCGGTATATTTTCAAATGCCCTGGCCATCACATTAAACGGAGGTTACATGCCTGCATACGTCAGCAGCCTGGAAAGCACATCCATGGGAAAATACTCGGAATCAGTGACTCAGGGTGTTAATAATTCCATTGCTATCTCTGACAGCACAAAGCTCCCCTGGCTGTGTGATGTCTTTCATCTTCCGGAATGGCTTCCATTTTCCAATGTGTTCAGCATAGGCGATGTAATTATAGCAGTGGGAGTGTGTATCTACCTTGTCGTCAATATGCAATCCCCTAAAAAGAAAGCTCCCGGTTAACTCAGCCAAAATACAGGTTTGAAGGCCGGCTTTTCTCTTCTTCTATTCGTCAGATATCGGCCCGGCAATTGCAGGCCCGCCGGCTTTGTAAAGTATCCCTATTATTACCATGGACACAATGAGTTCAGGAAGCAAAAAGCCTCCGTTATACAGTATTGAATAGATCCATGGGTTTTGCCCTTCCGGAGCAAAGCTGGCAAAGACCACCGCTCCTGATATGACATGGCATATAAACCTGCCAAGTACAGCTACAAATGTGCCGGACAAGATCCCTGCGATTCCTCTGTACCGGAATGAGCCTGCCAGACCAAGACAGGCAAATGCAATAATGTAATCAAATAAAATAGAAATAATGTGAAAACTCCATTTTGGCCCCAGTATAAACTGGAGTATGCCATATACCGCTCCGGCCAGTATTCCCTTAATATTACCCCATCTTACCGCAAAAAACATTATTGGAACCATGGAACCGGCCGTTACTGACCCGCCTTGAGGCAATTGGTAAATTACAATATAACTTAGTACCTGTGCCAGGGCTATCATCACCCCGGCTTCCACCAACATCCTTGCGTTCGTTCTTTTCATCTTTAAACCTCTCCTTCTTTTGGCAGGGAGAAAAAAACTGCATGCCAACAAGAACATGCAGTTTTACTTACAATTCGTTCCTACGCTGGCATTACCCAGATCAGGTTCATGGGTCGGAGTCATACAACTCCCTCTCAGCCGAATTGCTTCAGCTCCCCGTCAGTATTAATTTTGTATCATACTAACACCCGAAGTTTACCTTTGTCAATTTTAAAATAAGCGGTTATAGGCGATGTTTTCGCTTGTTTATGCCCGTCTTTATTATAATACTGCGAATTTTACTTTTTTTTGCAGGGTTATTTGGGATAAGCGGCTCATTTAAACGCCCGGAACCTGATATATAGTTAAGCCCGTTACTGCAGAAGCGCAAGCCTTTTCCACAGTAACAGGCCTAATATCCGGATTTTAACTAAACTACTATATGCAATATCCTTACAGCCAGTGAGAAGTATATTACTAAGGATACGGCATCAACAATTGTAGTTATCAGAGGACTTGCCATAATAGCAGGATCAAGGCCCACCTTTTTGGCGAGCAATGGCAGTGTACCGCCAATAAATTTAGCAAATACTACCGTTAAGAATAAAGTTAACGATATAGTAAGCGTAATAGAAAGGTCATAACCTTCCAAGTAAAAAATTCTGATAAAGTTAACGCATGTCAATCCAAGCCCGACTAAAATGCTGACCAGGAGTTCTTTTCTAATTACCTTCAGTATATCAGTAAATTTCAATTCACCCAGGGCAAGGCTTCTAATTACCGTCACTGATGATTGGGAACCTGCATTTCCACCGGTGTCCATCAGCATCGGAATAAAAGCCGTCAAGGCTACTACAGCTTCAATGGCAACCTGGTATCTTCGTATTATATAACCGCTTATGGTAGCAGAAATCATTAATATCATGAGCCATACAATCCTCTTCCTGGCTAACATAACCGGATTAGCTTCCAGATATTCTATTTCAGAAGGCTGAATAGCGGCAATACGCTGGAAGTCCTCGGTATTCTCCTGTTCAATGACATCAACAATATCGTCGATAGTTATTATTCCTACCAGCCTTTTCTCCTGATCTACCACCGGCATCGCCAGAAAACCATACTTCTTAAATATATCAGCAATATCTTCCTGATCATCATAGGTGTTAACATAGATGACATCCGTTGTCATAATATCTTCAACCTTTACGTCAGGAGAAGCCAGAACCAGTTCTTTCAGCGAAACAATACCTTCCAGCCTGCGCCATGCATCGGTAACATAACACGTGTACACTATTTCCCTGTCCCGTCCTATTCTGCGAATTTTCTCCAGGGCGTCTCTCACCGTCATCTCTTTTTTCAGGTCTACAAACTCTATGGTCATAAGGCTTCCTGCAGAATTGTCGGGATACTTGAGAAAATGGTTTATCAGATTTCGTTCTGCTTCGGAAACATTTCTCAATATCCTCTTAACTACATTAGCCGGCATCTCTTCCAAAAAATCAATCTTGTCATCAAAGAACAGGTCATTCATTATTTCTATCAATTCTTTTTCATCCACCAGCGTGGATATTTCGCCCTGTCGCTCGGAGGAAAGATAGGAAAAAACATCGGCTGCAATCTCTTTAGGAAGTAACCTGAATGCAATAATGGCGTTTTTTGTGTCCAGTTCATCTATAAACTCAGCAATGTCGGGTATCTGTAACTCCTTTATCCTTTCTTTCAGTTCAACATACCTTTTCGCGGCCAGTAGTTCCTTAATATCTTCAAAAGCCATATCATTACCTCCTTTGCTCCATACGATTATTCTTCATAGCTATTGCATAATAATACCCCAATGCATGTAAAAACCACTGCCCCATGTTTTCCGTTTATATGATATGCATCCGGCATTCTTCTTTGGCATGTGTAATATGCTTAAATCATATAGGAGCCAAAATAATGTATGGCTTAAATCATAAAAATTCTATATTATCATACAGGTTTTGTATTAAATATTATTAAATGGAAAACTGAGGCAGCAAAATGTACCACCCCCTTACACATTATTCTGTTTTTACTTCTGGGCAAATTACTAGGGCCGGCGTCCATTCTACCACCTCCATACAGTACTTGTAACAAAATGTAGGAATTCATGGCTTACCTTTTATAGAATATCACACTGCAGATGCAATTTCAAACAGGAAATGTGAATAATGCTGAAGCCTTTTCGCAATGCGAGCTCCATAATTATTCTTCACACAATGCTCATTGGCAATCATACTTTCGAGTATAGTGAAGGTGCAGAATGCTATTCCAGTTACCGGAGTGCAAGACCAATTTAAATGAAATACGCCAAAAAAATATAGCGGGCTATTTTGATAGCCCGCTTCCTGGATTCTAGCAGCAATCGCAGCAGCATATTATATGTTCTTTAACCACTGCATCAATTTCAGCCTCATCATTGGAGGGCATTTCTACATCCCCTATAAGCTCCCATTCCTCAACATGGGAAGCAGTGCCGCCAGGTTCTACAAGGGTTAACGGTGACAAGCTTTCCATCTCAAGCATAAAATCGTTAGTGTAGGTTTCATAGGAAACACCAAAGTCAGGATACTTGGCTCCCATTTGATGTACATACCGCTTTATGAACAGGTTCCCATGGTTGAAATAAGCCGCCCATCCGTCCTCGTTATTGATACCGAATTTAAACGGCCGCTCTGCGCCTGGATCCTGCTGCAGGACAATATATTTATCTCCCCAGTAGACACGGCGGTCATTCATCTTTGAGTACGGCCATAAAGCGAGAACACGGTTGCCCAAAAAGCCGGTATCCCGGGCAGGCTGAGGTACGATTTCCTTTCCTCCCTGGGACATTACTGTTATGCCCCATACGGAAAACTCTACCGGCCATGCATTTCTGTTTGTCAGGCGGTGAACCACCCTGACCCTGTCACAGCAGGCAGCCAAAGTTATTTCCATTTCCTTTTCAATCTGTACCCAGGGTTCAACCTTTTGTTTAACCTTTATCCCGTTTTCAATTTTGCACCATTCCACAGGAGCATCGTCAGGAATATAGGAACGGGGCATGTTTTCAGGACTGTGCCACAGCCTATGCCCGCCTTTCATCTTCCATACGCCTCCGACAGGCTCATCAACAGGCTGGGTTGTCTGCGGGACTTCGCAAAACATGTTCTCCTTGCCGGTAAAACCGAACCGTATGATCCTCGGCCCCACATCCACGGTAACCACTACGTCAACAGTACCATTGGAGATCTCAACGCATTTTCCATATTCCTTGTAAACAATTTCCTCTATGCTGATTGCCATGGTAAATTCCACTCCTCTCCAGCTATTTATATTATTTATCAATTTCTCCACAGAACATCAAAATCCTGCTAAAAAAAATCTAACCTATGGGTATCCAATCAACTGTATATCTTCTCCCCGGGCAGATACCGGATAAGCTGCCGATGCATAAAATCTTTCATTCTCTCACCTTCAGCATAGCTCATTATCCCTTCCCCGGAACACACCATTGAATAGGCAAATACATCGGTATCCGTCCGGAATCTGCTAATCCTTTTAAACTGCTCCCTGTTCATACGAAAAAGACCAATATTTGCATCAAAGATCCTGTCTGCCGGAATGATTTCAAATACGTTTTTCAGAAAAGCTGAATATATCTCCTGCCAGTTTTGTATTTTAAGTATGGGCTCAAAACACAGCCGGACCTTCCACCCGTCCTCAACGGCGGTTTTAGCTGCCTTCAATCTTGTTTCAAGGGGTGGAGCCAGCTTCTCATAGCGCCTTGCAACTTCATTTGGAGACAGCGACCAGGCTAATACCACCTGTTCTGCAGGTGTGAACCTTTTAACAGCTCCATAGTTCGCACTTCTGGTTCTAAGCTCGATATTAAAATTTTGTTTGCCGCCTGCAAACTCTATCCATTTGGACGCATACGGCACTACACCTTCCAGAGCCAATAGATCGGTGTCATAGGATATGCAGAGATACAAGTTCTCATATTCAATGCGTTTTTGCACATCCTCAAAAAAGTCCTCAATATTCACAAAAATCACGATATTGGCCGATGCATAAAGGCCTTGCAAATAGCAGTAATCGCAATCATAAAGGCAGTTTAAAACACATGAAGCATAGTAAAAATTCTTATTGCCAAAATCCTCACAAATTTCGGGTCCCTGATATAGAAAGGGTTCCTGCTTAACAGCCAGGATCAATTTGGGTGAATCCTTTTGCCGTCTGAAATCCTGATGAGTTCTGTTGAAAACATCCTTGTAATGCTGCACCACCACCTTAACCGATCGGGGAAAACGCTTCAGGATACGGTCGGTAACCGGATACGATAAAGCTTTTTGCTCTATATATATGTGGGAAAATCTATTCAGCAGCGAGTATCCTTCTGATCTCCTCAAAGGCTTTCCTCCCTTCGGCCTTTACCTTTACCTCATCAACAATAATATCAGAAAAATCAGGAAGTGGTTTACCGGTCCTGAGCTTGTATTTGGCAGCCAGTTTCGCCAGCTGGTGTCCTTGAGTAACCGTCAGACGCAATCTTTTTTTGATATCTTCCAGCTGCTGTTGTTCAGCGTCAGAAAAAACCGGCTCATCATGCCTGCAGTATCTTTCCACGTGTTCCAAAAATCCATGTATGTCATCCATTGCCCGGGCTATCAATCCGGTAATTTTGTTTTTATCATACTCCTCAACCTCCAGGTAGTCTCCTATGATTTTTATTACATATATTTGGTGGGGAGACAAAAACCTGGATGCTGCCTGGAAAAAGCCGGAGGCTTCCATATCCACAAAATCCGTACAAACCCGGCTTTGACCGCTGTCTATATATTCCCTCCGCACAATCTGATTATGGGTTTCAACACTGCCTTCTGCGAAGGGATGTTCCAGCAGTATATCTGAATAATAATCCCTGCCGGTCTCATGATCTGTAATCTTATGTATCAGAACCGGGGTTCCAATGGGATACTGCTGCTTCACAGCACCGCATACCCCTATGTTTACAATTGCTGCGTCCTGACCGGCATTCCCACCGGAAAGCAGGTATGCAGCCGCAATTGCCGATGCCATCTTTCCGATCCCGCTTACTATAAGGCACATGTTGCTGCCTTTAAACATCGGAAAAAATTTACAGTTGTCATCCCGCTTCAGGTTGTATCTTTCAATAACAGGCCGGGCTTCCCACGGCAAAGCCGTTACAACATATATCATGCAGCATCCTCCTCAATCAAGAACCTTGCCGTACACTCCTCCTCCACCGTGCACTATATTGAGCTCTCCCTGGCGGCCTTTAATTATCATATCTGCTATAGGTTGAGATACCACTTTGTACAATTCCTCGGGTTTAACCTTATGCAGGATATTCATTTCGGTTCCGAACTCGTTAATTAGCCTGTCAATGGTCCTTGGGCCAACCCCCGGCAAAAAATTCAGCGGTACCTGGTAATGGTAGGGAGGATGAACTGTCCTGCCAGGATCTATGTTGGCATCATCTGAGCTTTGAACCCGATCCCTGATGGCCTCAATACGGTCCCTGACACCTACCACTACTCTATGATTCGGGTTGTTGGGACACTTAAGCACCGGTGGAGGCTGTTGAGTAATTCCTTTACACTTCAGACAGAAAGTCCTGTGGTACTTGCCCAACTTGGGATCAAGCCCGTAATTGGCAGCAACTCCTCTCCCGTCCTCGCCCTTTAAAGCCTTGAATACTTCTTCAAAATTCAAAGCTTTAAGCCTCATAACATTGTACTCTCTACCCATCTTGATCAGCGAGTGGGCATCCGAGTTGCTGGTAAATGCTTTTTCATCCAATTCCGACAGCAAACCCGCCATTTGAGTATCAGCGCTGAGTCCCAGCTCTACCGCCGGAATCTTGCCGAAAGACTGTTTATCAAAGATGTTGCGCAGGCTATTGGTACAGTTTCCATAAAAACTCTTATAGGGAGTAAAGACATGTGCCGGCATATAAAATCCTCCGAGGGAGTCAACAATATCAAAAAGCTGCTGCCCGGATAACCGGCTGATCATAGAGTTCTCCGGCAGATTAGCCATATGCCTGTCCATAATGTTCGAAAACTCCCTGACCTGTGAGAGCCAGGGGAAAAATACCAGGGAATGGGCATGACATCCGCTTTCTTCCCTGGTTTCGATTTCGGAGCCAAGCAAAAGCACCAGATCATCCCTGTAGTTCATACCGCCCTCGGGCAGCTCTTCAAGCTGTCCTTTTTTCAGCATCTCTTCTATATCCCTTATGATCCAGGGCGAAACGCAGTCCACCATACCAATGATGTTAATCCCTTTACGGTACCGTGCTTCATAGGCAATGTTGGCAAAGGTAAGTTTATGTGATGTACCAACCTTTACAATCCTCCCATCGGAAGATCTTCCAACATGGACGTGCAGGTCGACATAGTATTCCCTCATTATTTTACTGCCCCTTCATTTGCATATTTCTCCTTGCAACCTATTTTACCTCTTTTGCCGCTCCCGAATCCATGTATTTTGATATTTATGCTTCAGCGTATAATAACCGATAGACTTATCTCTTTGTGTTTCAATATATCCTTTTTACTCCTCGGTACCCAGCAACACCCGTACGGGAGCTCCTCCCGAACCCTTTATCTTCATAGGAAGGCAGATCAGGTAATACATACCCGGCGTCACATCTGACAAATCAACACCCTCCAGTGCCACAGTATCGTTAGGCCCTAAAAATATGTGATGTACATCCTTGGTGTCTCCGTATGGCCCTATAGAGTAATAGTCAATACCCACCAGCTTTATTCCCTGATCAATCAGCCATTGGGCTGATTCGGGAGATAAAGCCACAAAATCCTTATGAAATTCCCCATCCTTCAGCCGCTGTGAATTGCTGGTTTTTATAAGCAGCCTTTTCACACCGGGAGCCACGGCCCGCTTCAAGGCCTCCAAATCCACATGCACCCCTACAGAGGGCACTTCCACCACCTGGCAGGGCCCAATGAGCAAGTTTAAGTCCAGTTCCTCAATCCTCTTCCCGTCAGCTATGAAATGATAGGGAGCATCCAGGTGTGTGCCAAAATGCACGCTGCTTTCAATGGTAGACACATTGGCATTGGAACCATCCCTGCCTATTTCCCGGGTTACTCGATGGGCAAAAGGAATATCGCCGGGCCAGTTTGGACGGCCTTCCTCCATGGGTAATGTAATATCGATCCATTTCATGTTAATTCCCTCCTATATTTAAGTATCCATATGAATTTATATATATCCTATCCCAGGTTATGTCAAGGCTCTCTTGAGAACCGGATATAGTATAATTTCGGTAAACACCATAGTATTCTTCTCGTTATGCTCATTGGTAATCATACTATCAGGTATAATGGCTGCACAGAATATTATTCCGTTCGCTGGTGCTCAAGGCCAGGAACCTGTAACACTCGCTCCAGGCTCCACCAAAACCCGCTGACGCGTCAGACTGGTTCCGGCTATCCTCCGCTTCGCTGACAGGTTCCGGGGCTTTTTGCAAGGATAGTGCCCAAGCTATATACGAACAGGGATTTAATATCATATACACAAAAAAATGGGGCAGAAAACCCCATTTTTAAAACCATTTAAATTCTTACAACGGTTAAAACTACCCTTTCGTCATTTATATTCCACTCTTTTGTATAACCGTCAGCCTTGCCTTCTGCAATTTCCCTCGCCAGTACTTCCTCAGCTATTTCTTCCCTGTTACTTTCTATTATACGGCCAATCCTGTCATTATTGGAGTAGTACAGTTGAATTCTGTCCTGCACTTCAAATCCTGCTTCTTTACGCATGTTTTGAACCTTGCTGACTATTTCCCGTACAAAGCCCTCTTCCACCAGCCCGGGAGTAAGGTTGGTATCAAGCGCAGCGGTTATATCCCTGTTGCTTTCCACTACAAAGCCTTCCTTATGGCTGGTTTCAATCAACACGTCGTCCTCCATAAGCTCAATTGCCTGGCCTTGAACGGTCAGCTTAACAGGCTGCCCGTCTTTGAAAGCTTCCAATGCCTTTTTCCCGTCAACTTCCTTTAAAGCTTCCCTGATCCCGGGCAATAGTTTCCCGTATCTTGGCCCAAGGGTTTTCAACTGAGGTTTCAGGGTAACTGCCGTGAAACTATCAATATCATCTGTTACCACCAATTCCTTAACATTGAGCTCATCCTTCACCAGATCCTCAAACGTTTCCGGCAAGGCCTGACTTAGCTTAACATAGATGGCCTTAAGAGGCTGGCGTATCTTTATATTGGCGGTGTTGCGGCAGGCCCGCCCCAGCGTTACCAGCTTCAATACAACATCCATGTGTTTTTCCAGTTCTTCGTCTATCCATTTGGGATCTGCCTTGGGATAGTCGCACAGATGCACGCTCTCTATCGCATCGGGCTGTACACTTTTTACCAGGTTGCCGTATATCTCTTCCGTCATAAACGGCAGGAACGGCGCGATCAGCCTGGCCAGTTCCACTAAAACGGTGTACAGCGTCATATAGGCATTTATTTTATCCTGGGGCATATCCTTCTGCCAGAAGCGTTCACGGCTCCTTCTTACATACCAGTTGCTTAGTTCATCCACAAAATCCTGTATCCTCCTGGCAGCCTCGGTTATTCGGTACCTGTCCAGGCTGTCATCCACAAACGCTATAAGGGAATGCAATCTTGACAGTATCCACCGGTCCATAACCGAAAGCTTATCATAATCCAGGGAATACTGTGCCGGGTTGAATTTATCAATATTAGCATACAGCACAAAGAAAGCATAGGTATTCCACAGAGTGGACATAAACCTCCTCTGGAACTCGCTGACAACTTCTTCGTAAAAACGGCTGGGAAGCCACGGCGCACTGCTGACATAGAAGTACCACCGCACTGCATCGGCCCCTAGCTTATTCAATACTGTCCAGGGATCGACTACATTACCCTTGTGCTTGCTCATCTTCTGGCCATCCTTATCCAGCACATGACCGAGCACGATAACATTTTTATAGGACGGCTGGTCAAAAAGCAGGGTGGAGATTGCAAGCAGGGTATAGAACCATCCCCTGGTCTGATCAACAGCTTCGCTTATAAAATCAGCCGGAAAGTTTTCATTAAATAACTCATGATTCTCAAATGGATAGTGCCATTGTGCAAAAGGCATGGCTCCTGAATCAAACCAGCAATCGATTACTTCCGGAACCCTCTTCATCTTTCCGTCCCGGCATTTGGGACATTTAAGAAACACTTTATCTATATACGGCTTATGAAGCTCTATATCCTCAGGCACATCCAGACCCATTTCCTTAAGCTCGGCTATACTTCCTACCGCATGGCGGTGCCCGCATTCACACTCCCATATGGGAAGGGGAGTACCCCAGTACCGCTCGCGGCTCAAGCCCCAGTCTACAACGTTTTCAAGGAAATTCCCAAAACGGCCTTCTTTGACGTTATCAGGATACCAGTTAATCTGGCGGTTGTTCTTTATAAGCTGTTCCCTGACAGCAGTCATTTTAACAAACCAGGTATCCCTTGCATAATAAATCAGGGGAGTATCACACCTCCAGCAGAATGGATAGGAGTGTTGATAATCAGCAACGGTATACACAAGGTTCCTCTGTTCAAGATGCCTGATGATTTCCGGATCAGCGTCCTTTACAAAAACTCCTTTCCATGGTTTTGCCTCCTCAACAAACTTACCTTCTCCATCCACCAGTTGTACAAAAGGTAAATCGTACATTCTCCCAACCTTTGCGTCATCTTCGCCAAAAGCAGGTGCAGTATGGACGATACCGGTACCCTCCGTCAAGGTAACAAAATCATCAGCTACAACGTAATAAGCCTTCTTATCCACCCTGACAAAATCAAACAAGGGTTCGTATTCTATCCCTACCAGCTGATCACCGGCCACTCGGTCAAGCACCTCATATTCTTCTTTAAGCACATTTGATGCCAGAGCCTCTGCCAGGATATATACTTCATCACTGCATTTTGCCTTTATATAGGTTTCCTTTCCGTTAACCGTAAGGGCAACGTTGGAAGGCAGTGTCCATGGAGTTGTTGTCCAGGCCAGAAGGAAGGTCTGTTTTTCTCCTCTGACCTTGAACTTAACATATATGGACGGTTCCGTCACATCCTTATAACCCTGGGCTACTTCGTGGCTGGACAGCGGCGTACCGCAGCGGGGACAATATGGAACAATCTTATGTCCTTTGTACAACAGCCCTTTGTCCCATATCGTCTTTATCGCCCACCACACCGATTCAATATATTCATTGTAGTACGTGACATAGGGGTTCTCCATATCGGCCCAGTAAGCTACCCGTTCACTCATTTTTTCCCATTCCTGCTTGTATCTCCATACGCTTTCCTTACACCTGTTTATAAACGGCTCTACACCGTACTTTTCTATTTCAGGCTTGCCGTTTATCCCAAGTTCCTTTTCCACTTCCAGTTCCACGGGAAGCCCATGGGTGTCCCACCCCGCTTTCCGAAGTACTTTGTAGCCCTTCATAGTCTTATAACGCGGTATAATATCCTTGACCACGCGGGTGATGACATGCCCTATATGAGGCTTTCCGTTAGCTGTTGGAGGCCCGTCATAAAAGGTAAATGCAGGTCCTCCCTCCCGCAGCCGTATACTTTTTTCGAATATGTTGTTTTCCTTCCAAAATTCCAGTATTTTTTGCTCCCTCTCAGCAAAATTCAAACCGGTCGATACTTTCTTATACATCTTTTTCCCTCCAAAATCCAACGATTGTTTTTGCCGTGCTAATATAAATAAAACCTTTCATCCCTTTATCAGGACGAAAGGTTATCTTCCGCGGTACCACCTGATTTTGATACAAACACATGCATATCCACTCATTCGCATACGGGACCAATCCTATATGCGCCCTCTGTAACGGGAGGTCCGTCCTGACTTAGTCGGAAATCCTTTCAGCCGGCCGTTCAGAGGTGATTTTCAATACCCTTGGACAGGATTGGGCTTCCACCGTCCCCAACTCGCTGAACCCTCAAAGGTACCTACTCTTCCTCGTCATCACGTTTTACTGCATGATATCAAATCATATTTTGAATGTATTATAACCAAAATATTAAGTTTTGTAAAGCGTCAGCCTGCAATTTATCCTTCATTGCCGCGTCTTTTATCTATTGTTCATCAACAAATGCCTTGTAAATTGCCCTGACGGCTTCTTCCATATCTTCATTTTCGATTCCTACTATTATATTTATCTCGCTTGAACCCTGGTCAATCATCCGGACATTTATGCCCTCTTTCCCTAAAGCTGTAAACAGTTTGGCGGCAATCCCGGGGGTTCGGGCCATGCCCCTCCCGACTGTGGCAATCAGTGCCATGTTGGAATAAACCTCAACCGAATCCGGCTTAAGCCGGTCCTTGATCTCATCCAATACTTTCTCAAGCTTCCCGTCAAGCTGTGAATCGGCAATAACCAGGGAAATGGTATCAATCCCTGACGGCATGTGCTCAAAGGATATGCCGTTTGCTTCAATAATTGAAAGAAGCCTTCGTCCAAAACCCAGCTCATCATGCATTAGCGTTTTTTCAACTGCAATTACGGTAAAGCCTTTCTTTCCGGCTACACCGGTTATACCTCCTGTACAGCAGACGGGTTCCGCCTCATTGACTATTATTGTACCGGGTTCCAAAGGGGCATTGGTATTCTTTATGTGAACCGGAATTCCTGCTTTTTTCACCGGAAATATTGAATCTTCATGGAGCACACCGGCACCCATATAGGCCAGCTCGCGGAGCTCACGATAAGTAATTTTGCGAATGGGTTTTGGATTCTTCACAATTTTGGGATCGGCCATCATGAAGCCTGAAACGTCAGTCCAGTTTTCATAAACATCAGCTTTAACACCCCTGGCAATAATGGCTCCCGTTATGTCCGAACCTCCGCGGGGAAATGTTTTTATCTCACCGTCAGGCATCGAACCGTAAAAACCCGGGATAACAGCACGTTCATGATCCCACAGACGCCGGCTTATCGCTTCATTTGTGCCCTCACTATCAAATATTCCCCTATCATCAAAAAATATTATATCAGCAGCATCCAAAAAATCATAACCGAGAAGCCTGGCAAGAATGAGCCCGTTCAGGTATTCGCCTCTGCTTGCCGTGTAATCTGCCGATGCGCCTTCCCGGATCCTTGTTTTTATATTATTCAATTCTGCTTCAAGATCCAAATCAAGATTTAAACCGTGGACGATGTCCATATAACGCCCGGTTATAACATCAAAAATATCATCAAAGGCAAGAGACAGTCCTGCCCGCTCATGGCATAAATATAAAAGATCGGTTATTTTGGTATCATCGCTATAGCGTTTTCCAGGTGCAGAAGGAATTACATAACGCCTGTTTGTATCGCTCAATATAATATCCCGTACCTTACAGAATTGTTCAGCACATGAAAGAGAAGTTCCTCCAAACTTTGCAACAATAATTCCCACCTGTTCCAATCCCCCTATAACAATAGAATAACAAGAAACATTATAAATTTATGCATTGTAAAAGTCAAGTGTTACAAACCCCGGAATACACAACATAAATATGAAAAAAACAGCCCTTATCAGTAAATCCTGTAAGGGCTGTTTTGATACTGTGTTCCATGCCTACCAGCGGGGCTCGTATGGATACGGACATCTGGCGCCCGCAAGCTTGGCTTTTATCTGGATTATACATCCGCAGAATTTGCAGGTGGTGCCGTATTCCAGATGGTCACATGACCTGCACTTCTCCAGCCTGTTATTATACTCTTCTTCCGTAACAAGCTTCACGTTTTTAACCTTCATTGTTTCTCCAAATATCTCGTCTATCTCCTCCCGGGTCAGCCTTACGGTGCCAGTACACCCTTTACATACTGCAACTTCCATAAACAGTACACTCCTTAATCTGCATACAATTACTCCGGTCTCACATCAATTGCAAAAAGGTGCTGCTTTACTCAAGGGTCAGCACAACAACAGACTTGGGAGGAAGCTGTATGTCAAGCACATTATTGGCTATAGACGCTCCGTTGAATTCAGAAGGTTTTATTCTCTCAGGCTCTTCAAATGTATTGTGGACATTCATCTCATCAGCCGTCAGAATTACCCCGCTTACACTTGACCTTACCGTTCCTCGTAATTCGCAGTTGATATGCGCGCCGGAATTGGGATCCAAATTACACAGCGAAATATGAATCCTGTCTTCATCGTCCTTTGAAGAGGATACGTTTATTTGAGGTACGCTGTCATCCTGGAAACTGTACTGGCTGCTCTCAAACTCAACAGACAGCTGCTGGGCGTTTTGATGAACCTTGTACATATCGAAAACATGGTAGGTGGGAGTTAATATCATTTTCTCCCCTTCCGTGAGAATTACGGCCTGAAGCACGTTTATCGTCTGGGCTATGTTGGCCATCTGAACCCTGTCACAATGGTTGTTGAATATATTAAGATTGATTCCCGCTACCAGCGCATCCCTCAGGGTGTTTTGCTGGTATAAGAACCTCGGGTGGGTGCCCGGCTCCGGATCATGCCATGTACCCCACTCATCAACGATAAGCCCTACCCGCTTATCCGGATCATATTGGTCCATAATGGTGGAATGCCTGGTAACAAGTTCATCCATCATCAGTGTCTTCTTCATGGTCATGAACCAATCCCGTTCATCAAAGTCAATAGCAGAACCCTTGTTTTTCCAGTCTCTCGCCACGGTGTAATAATGAAGGCTCAACCCGTCCATAAACCTTCCGGCTTCCCTCATCAATACCTCGGTCCAGCGGTAATTGAAATCCGAAGCCCCACAGGCAATCTTATAGATCTTGTTTCCGCTGAAGCTTCTCACATAGGTGGCATATCTTCGGTATTCATCCGCATAATATTCAGGCCGCATCATGCCTCCGCAGCCCCAGTTTTCATTGCCCACACCAAAATAAGGCAGTTTCCATGGCTTTTCCCTGCCGTTTTCCTTCCTTAATTCGGTTAAAGTTGAAGGACCCTCGAAAGTTATGTACTCAATCCATTCCCGCATCTCCTGCACTGTTCCACTGCCAACATTGCCGCATATATAGGGATCTGTGTCAAGAAGTTCGCAAAGATTCATAAACTCATGCGTACCGAAACTGTTATCCTCTACCACTCCGCCCCAATGTGCATTAACCGTCTTTGGGCGGCTTTCGTAAGGGCCAATGCCATCCCGCCAGTGATAGTCATCGGCAAAGCAGCCCCCCGGCCATCTGAGCACGGGAATTTTTATCTTCCTGAGAGCCTCTATAACGTCATTGCGTACTCCATCGGTATTGGGAATGGGTGAATCCTTTCCTACCCAAAATCCCCCATAGATACATCTTCCCAGATGTTCAGAAAAGTGTCCGTAAATGTTTTTGTTAATCTTTCCTTTTGATGAATCAGCGTTTAATACCATTTTAACAGCCATTAAAAATCCCCCTTCTTTTGATGATTCATAATATTATTTATATATGTATATTATAACCCAAAACTATCCTTTTTTGAAGTAAAATAAATATACCAGTTCCATGTTTATAACTACAAAGAACTGGCATGCTTATATTATCACCTTTGATGGTATTGCGTATAACACACCAATTACACCAAAACTATATTTACAGATTTGCGTATTTTTTTATACAAATCTCCAAATCATTCATATAATCAGTTAAAGATGATATCTTATCAGCATCCGGTAAAGCCAAAAATCTTTGATTTATTTCAACAAGCCTGTGTAAATACGATTCCATCCTGCTCAATTTGTTCTGAAAATCCTTACATGTCTTTTCAAGGCGGGTTACCTGTTCCATAGTATTATTTTTGCCTGTCCTGGCCATATCTATAAGTTCCTGTAATCCATTAAAGAATGCGCTAATGTATATATTATCAAAATCCTCAAGGCCTGTTATTATTTTGCCCAGCGTCTCAATCAGCGATCCTGTATCATCTTTAGGCATAGCATCATTATTTTCGCTTAATCGTCCGGCGGTGTCATTTTTATAATCAGATCCGGCTGCAGCCGGTTTTGCTGATGTTCCTTCCGTTCCGTCCACTATCATCCTGGTATAAGGATTGAAATACCTTACTCCCCTTTGGGTCATTTCGTCCATAAGATTTTTCACGTATTCCGGTTGACCGGCTATGACATTTCTATATTTATTCTGAAAGCGAAGCATCTTTTTGGGATCACCGTCAGCCAGGCGGTTGGCACATGACCGCACCGATTCACCTTTCGCCTGGGCCGTTAAAATGGTTATAAGCAAATTTCTGACTTCTTCTTCAGTAAAAGATTTCCCGGCAACGCCCTTGTAAGCCCAGTTGCTTCTTTTGACGCCTCTGCTCCCTATATTTTTACTTAAATGCGCATGAAGGTATCGGTAATAGTAGTTCCTTATCGTATTAACCTTAAGCCCGCTTTTTCTGGCCACAGCTTCAAAAGCCTGGATCATGGGGATATTCTCCTTCCTGGCGCGGAGCACTTCCTCTTTCATCGAAGACATAAGTTCAGCATCAATCCCGGGTATACTGTTTCCCAAATCATTTTCTCTCTCGACAATCTCATTCCGTGCCATCGTCACTCCTCCAATCTGTGGATAGTTATGATTATATTCATATTATTCACCAAAATTATCCTGTTTATACAACCAATGCAGATTGTGTAATGCAGCCAAGCGCTATTCGTTGTGTATTATGACAATAGTTACATTATCGGAGCTAAAATCCTCTCCTGTATCGCTGACGGTACCAAGCATCTTCAGTTCCTTGTATAACACTCTTCTTTGTTCGTTATCCGTAAACTGCAGTGTTAAACTGTTTTCATCTACATCAAGTATATTTATGTCATATTGCAATATTTTAGTCATCAAATTGTGAGGTGTTACACATATATCCTGAACCTTTAGTTCCACAACATCCGATCTTATGTAGTCTGCTGCAGCATCATCAGTATTTTCCTCCGGTGAAATACCGGAATCCGTTTCCTGTTTTGTTTCGCCTTTTCCCCTGGTATCTTCACCGGTCTCAACCGATTCTCCATTAATTGACTGACTATTCTGCTCTTTAATCTCCCGGGGGGAGGCATGCTCATAACCCGCTGATTGGTCATCCGGACTATCAATTTTGGGCACTTCTTCATAACTGTCCTGTATTGCCACCGAACCGGCAGAACCGTTTGCTGCGCTTTCATCCAGGCTTACCGCGGCCTTGTTCCTCAAATCCAGCACACCCAACATCCTGATTGACAAAACAATAACAGCAAGCGCCGCAGCCATCCCAACCCATTTTACCCAATGATAGGAGCCGTCCTTGCCTCTGCTTCCTTTATTGCTTTGGCGTGAAATTTGCTGCTGTGCTTCAAGCTGTATGCGTAACCTTTTGGAAAATCCGTCGGGCACATTCTCTTCTCCCAATTCTCCGAGCAGGGTAACCACTTCTTTTATTTCTGCAAACCTTTTATAACACTCCCGGCATTCTTCCAAGTGTGCCTCAATATTCAGTTTATCGCTCTCATCAAGCATCCCGTCTATATAAAGGGTGATAAATTCCCGGGCAGTTTTACAATCCATTCATTTCACCCCTCTCATAATGTCCCTTTAAGGGCATCGCTGAGCGCAGCCCTGGCACGGCTGATATGTGATTTTACGGTACCGAGAGGCATCTGCAGAATCTCAGCTATTTCTTCGTAACTATAATTCTGTATATCTCTAAGAATAATAACTGTTTTATATTTAGGTTTTAAATTTGCAATGCATTCCTGTATCTTTTTATACCGTTCCTTTTGTATTATTTCATCCTCCGGCAGCGGATTATTGGAAACAAGCTGGGTGTTTCCCGTATTGTCATGGTTACCGGAATCCAAAGAAAAAAATTGTATTTTTTTCTTTTTTCTATGTTTATCCACACATGCATTATACGCAATGCGATATATCCATGTGGAGAATTTGCTGTTTCCTTTGAAATTTTTCAAATTCCTGTACACCTTTATAAAAACATCCTGGGTTAAATCTTCAGCATCTTCACGATTATTAGTCATTCGATAGCAATAATTATATATTTTTTTCTCATAAAGGGAGATCAATTCCTCAAAAGCGGAAATATTCCCCGCCTTGGCCTTTTCAATAAATAAGGCCTCCTGATCCACGCTACTCCCTCCCCCCTGTATACTGCAGTACGCTCATCCGTATTCAAATCTTATAATAAACACATGCTTATCCGGGTTCTAAACAGAGATAAACACTATGGCCTTGCGGTTTTTTATGCAATACACTTTAACTATATTCAATCTATGAAATCATATGTTATACTGAATGCATCATAAATCCCTGCGCAGGCTCAAAACTTAACAGATTGGGTTTTCACCGTATAGAAAACATGTTCTTTTATATATTATATAAACATATATTATAATAATTAATAACATGATTATACCATAATATTTATTCATTTATACTGTATATCGAAAAATTGAGTATTTTGTCCCATAACCGGGATTATCCTACTATTTCAAAAGTAGAACCTGAGGGTGTTTTCACTACCTCTATCTGCACGGGAAATGAATCCTTAAGCTCCCGGACATGGGTGATCACCAGTATTTTATCGAACTCATCACGTATAGCATTTATAACTTCAACCAGTCTTTCCCGGCCCTGTTCATCCAGCACGCCAAAGCCTTCGTCCAGTATCAGCATGCGCATATTTGCTCCCGCTCTGTTGGCCAATATCTTGGCCAGAGCAATGCGTATGGCAAAATTTATGCGAAATTCCTCTCCGCCCGAATAGGTCTCATACTTCCTTGTATCCATTCCATCTGATATTTTGATATCCAGGGTTTCCATCACGCTGCCGGATTTTGTGTCTCTTTGCGTAAGAAACTCAACGGCTAACCGCCCATCGGTAATTTTCGCCAGTATCCGGTTTGCTTCATCCTGAAGCTCGGGGATGGCATTTTCTATAATTGCAGCCTGGATTCCCTGTTTTCCATATATAAGCGCAAGGGTTCTATACAGCTCCAACTGCTTATTAAATTCCTGGAGTTCGGTTATCTTCTGCTTCCGCAGCGCTTCAGCCTCCCGGATTTTTTCCATACGCTCTCCAAGAGCTCCTCTTTCCGCTTCCCTGTTTCGTATCTCCTGTTGAATATTCTGCATATCCCTTTCCAGCTCTGAAATCTTTTGCAGTATATCCGGAAAATCTTTTATAGACTCCTGGAGATCCTCTTTAATCCGGTTAATATCGCTTAAATATTTTCTCCTTTCATCAACCATTTTGTTAATTCGTACCAGGCTTTCAGTCCCGGAAATCATCCCGGCCTTGGCTTTTTGCAGAGCCTCCCACTCATCGGGAATCCTGCTGAGTTTTTTAATCCGCTCCTGAACAATTCGATGCTCACCGGCATCATAGCCTGTCTCAACTACCTGTTGTTCCAGCTCTTTTAACCTGTTTACCAGATCTTCGGCAAAAGCCTTCTGCTCATACTGCTGTTTCAATGGTATGGCCTGCTTATTCAATTCGTTGATCTTTTTTTCAGCCTCGCGGGCATCTTCAATCTGACGGAAAAGCAAAGCGGCCTGTCCTTCTATCTTGCCCCGTTCCTTAAGTTTAAGCCTGATTTCCCTGTACCGTGCTTCAATTTTCTTTCGCTGTTTATCCAGGTTATCCAGGGATTCGTTTATCCCGTCAATATCCTGTTTTGCAGATTTACCCTGCCGAGTGACATCCTGTATCAGCTGTTCCTTATGCTGATCATCAAGAGCCCTTCCACAGACAGGACAATCTGCCTGTGCGGCCTTGAGCGCCTTGTACCGCTCTTTTATTTCATCAAGATGCCGGTTTACGGCATCCCGCTTTGCAGTCAAAGCAGCAGCTTCCTGTGCGGCTTCGGCAGCTTTCTGTTCCAGGCCTGCCAGTTTTTTTTCCAATATATCCAGCTCCTGAAGCTTTTTCTGACACCGTTCCCATTCCTTTTTCACTGCACTTTCCCGCAAAATTTTCTCCTGCAGCTGTCCTATTTCTTTCTCCAGGATCTGAATACGATGCAGCATATCCTGTTCCCGGATTCGTATCTGTCCCTCCAGGCGTTCTTTATGACGCATAAGCTCAGCTGTACGCTGAAATTTATTGTTCAACACTTTTTCCCGGTCCTGCAGTTCCCTTAATTCAGCATAAGATTTTTGAATCCCGGTTTCTTTCTCAAGTATTTTCTTATAGCTTTCAAGCCTTTCACGAATGCCGGCTTCATCCTTTTTCAGTGAATCAATCTCCTTGTTTCCCCTGTTTATTGCATCCTGGTAACTCTCTACCCTCTCTTTTACGCTTTCCTTTTCCTGTTTTCTCCGGTTAAGCTCTGCAAGCTGTTCCCTGGCAGCCTTTTCTTTATCCTGAACAGCTGCAAGAACTGCCATAACCCGTGACATTTCCTTTTCTATATCATCTTTTGCAGACAGCTGGTTTTCCAGGTTTTGCAGTTCCCGTTCCAGCCATTCCAGCTTAAGCCGCAGTTCATTGCGTTTATCCAGGGCTTTTCTTTCCAGTTTTTCATAAACCGACAGGTTCAGGATCTCAGCCAGTATTTCTTTTCGTTCATTTGGTTTTTTCATAGCAAACAGATCGGCTTTCCCCTGGCTTAAATAACCGGTACACAGATAAGTTTCATAGTCCAGCTTAATTACCTCCTGAATCTTTTGCTGCGTCTCATCTATCCGGTTTCCGCTGACAGGCACGAAGACATCCTCCTGTTTTATCATAAAATCAAGAGCAGACTGCGATCTTCTCTTATCCCGTTTACGGATAACCTTGTATATATTCCCTTCTTCTTCAAAAGTAAATGACACTTCCATATCATCAGCGCCTGTTCTGACCAGGTCATCTATACCACCTCTGCCATCCATGCCTTTGCATTTTCCCCATACGCACCAGGCAATGGCATCAGCCAGCGACGATTTGCCATTGCCATTTTCTCCGCTCAGCAGTGCAATATCAAACTGCGAAAAATCCAGAACAGGAGTATCTTCACCATAGGATTTGAAGTTCCTTAAATACAGTGAAACAGGTATCATATGGCTCCCTCCTCCTTAAGTTCGTGCAGCAGCTGATCATTGGCTCTGATAAGCTCCGGGCCTATATCGCGGTATTCCTCTTTTTTGGAAATATATTCTGAAATAGCGTGTTTAACATCCATTTTTTCAGTAATGCCCGGATGCCGCAGATGTGAAAGGTCTGAAACTATATTCTTTTCAATGCCCGCAACATAAAAAGCCCTGTCACGGAGAAACCTGTACAGTTCCCTCTCCCTGAGATGAGACATATCATGAGCTTTAAGTTTTACCCTTATCTTAATAATAGCATCATCCAGGACCTGTCCTTCAACAGCCTTGAGTACCTCTTCATAGGGATCGCCGGAGGTGGCATCCACATAAAAGGTTTTAAAGGGACGGGTATCCAGTTTAATAAACTCGAAGGAAGCATCACCTTTTTGCAGGGACACTTCCACAAAACCTTTATCCTCCCTTTCCTCATTGAAATCAACCCTGTCAAGGCTGCCGCAGTAAACAACAGGAGGCTTTTCGTACAACACCTGGTGTTTGTGGATGTGCCCAAGAGCTACATAATCCAGCTCCGGCCTTGCAAAAAAGCCTACCGGAAGCGTTACTTCCCTGCCGAGCATAATAGCCTTTTCCGACCCCGGAACCGCGCCTATCAGGGAAAAGTGGGACATCAAAACTGCCGGCAAGTCAGCATCCAGTCTTTGAATCAGCATATCCAGCATCTTCCCCAGCCTGTCACGGATTGAAACCGAAATATCCTGAATACTGGAACCCTCGGCTGCCAGATTGCTGGGAGATGTATAGGGCAGGGCTGCTACCTGGAGAGGTCCGTTCCGGGTTTCAAGCACATCCACTTCAGGTTTTCTTCGCACATACACCCCCGGAAGTTTTACTACGTCATAAATCTCAACCGATGTGGCTTTTCCCGCAGTATTGTGCAGATCATGGTTGCCGACGATTATATATACTTTTATTCCTGCATCCGATAAACGCTTTATCCGTTTGGCAAATTCACGCTGCTGGGTGACATCCGGTTCCCTGTTTTTAAACACATCACCGCATATTAATACCGCATCCACCTTATCATCAACAGCATAATCCACCAGCTTATCCAGGGTAGACAAAAAATCCCTCAAGCGGGTATGCATACCGGTAGCGCTGTCCATCCTGCCGTAGTTTTGGACGCCTATATGGAGATCCCCTGTATGAATCAAACGGATAGGCCTGGTCATTTACCATACAACTCCTTCATAAGATCTTCAAATTCTTTACCGGATGGTTCCTCTTCCTGCTGATCCGCCCCGGGCAGTGAAGAAGAACCTGCTGAATGCCCCATGGCAGAGGTTGGGCGGCTTCTGTTTCCACCGTCATCACGGGTAATATCCCTGTAAAAGGTTTCATCATAAGTACGGGTTCTAATAACCACAGGCATAGGAACCGCATGCCCCAGTATGATGGCCTGCTGCTTGGTGTCCAGGCTGGCCAGGACGTTGCGCAGCATCCTGGCATTGTTTACACCGCTCAATACCGATTCAATATCCTTTTCCTCGGTCAGCAAAGCCACAATTTTTGTGCCCAGCTGTGAGTGGACCTCCGGATCTATACCCGAAGGCCTCTGATCCACTACAAGCAGTGTCACATTATATTTTCTCATCTCCCTGGCTATCATGCCAAATATGGTTTGACGCGACATGTCAGGGCTCAAAAACTTGTGGGCTTCCTCGATTACTATTACCAGGGGGATGTTGTTTTCTCTCGTCCCTCCCAGCGCCTTTTCGCTGCGTTTGACATACAATTCATGGATGCGCCGGGTAAGTATGTTGGCTACCAGCATGTAAGCCAGCATGCTCCTCTGATGCCCGAATTCCAGTACCACATTCATTCCGCTGTCCAAATACTGCATAATGCGTTCAACGGCATCATCGGCAGGATTCTCCTTTATAAACGGCAGCCTCTGAAGCTTAAACAGCTTCCGCTGAAGAGCCTGAAGCGCCCCCTCATGAGAGCCGGTGTTGTCAGCAAAATCCTTTATCGCAAAGGCATCCATATTCAAAAAGGTATGCAGCCAATCCTGGCCCAGATGCTTTTGAAGCACATATATAACTTCCAGGGCAGTGGGATTTAAGTTTAGCTCTTCCCACACCATAGCAATATCCTCAGCCTCGATGGAACGGTAGGGAATCTCAACCACAAAATCGGGATGCACGCCCCGGTTTCTTGATGACTCAGGATCCAAAGTAAAAATAGCCACCTTTGAGCCAAAAAGCTGTTTTAAACCCTTGGCTTTTTTACGGGTTTCGTCCTCATCCTCACCTTCCCAGCCGTACTCAGAATGCATATCAAAGACCAGAATATTGCAAAGGCCGCTTTTTATCATACCGCACAGCATCAGCCGGGTATAGAAAGTCTTTCCGGTTCCTGACTTTCCGAATATTCCATTTGATCTCTCAATAAACCTCTTAAGATCAATGCACACAGGTATGTGATCCATATCCAGGGGAGTGCCAACATAAAAGTGGGTCCTGTCGGGCCTGCCAAATATCTTAAACACATCCTCCTCCTGTGCCTCCCGCACTACCGAAAGATATGACGGTATGCTCTTTACCGGCTGTATTCTGCTCTCCTCCCGGTTTATGGCAATCATGGGCTGGATCTTTACCTTGTCTATAATGCCGGTGCCCCGTATTATCTCGTTTAACAGCGGATTATCCGACAGGTTTTCATAAAACGCCCTTGGGTTGGCCGCTTCTATATCCTCATCCACTACCATGGAAAAAAAGTCATGGGTTCTGCCCTCTACAACACAGAATGTACCAACCTTTATCTCTTCAATATTCTCGCCGATGTCCAGCCTGACCTCCAGCCCTCCTGAAAGGGAGCCTCTTAAAATGGTTCCCTTCATACGGCATCCACCCTTTCAAATACAGATTTTAGCCTCTGAGTGTCGTAGTTCATCATCCTCAGCAGTTCCCGGCCGGCTTTTATTATATATGTTCTTGGATCGGGCTGAAGCCTGGCAGCTGTCCTTATAACTGCCGCCGTCAGCTCTTCGCCGCTGCCTGAAGGGCTGTTGAGAGTCTTATCCAGATAGCTGAGGTGCTGGGATATGGTTAACACTTCCAGATCATCAGCTTCCTCCACCGGCAGGTGAAGCCCCAGATGGGTAGGAGGGTAATAAGGATGGTACCGGCCGCCTTCTTCATATCCCACAACTACGCATGAAAACTCGGTGCGCAGCAGCTCAAATATTTGAGGCTGCTCCAGCTTAAGCTCATCCAATGATTTGAAAAAGGCCTTTGCCTTGCTTAGCCCGTCCATGCTTCCGGTATATGCTCCGGACACAATACCATATACCAGTATATTTCCATCTCTGACCTTAACAAAGGATCCGTATGCGGGAATCCGGTCATACCTCCTGGCCTCGGCTGTAAATTCTGCTGTTGTACTCTCAATAACCTCTCCTATAGCCATGACATTCCCCTTTCAATTGATTTTTTTCCATTAAAAGATCCTGGTCCGCTTTCGAAGCTCTTTACTGGTTACACGGGAGGGAAGGCCCCGCCTTATAAATTGTCCTTCCACCAGCCGGAAGAATGCTTCCCGTTCCTCCCCTTTAACCACGGCAAAATGATGGGCTTCCTGAAGCGCCATTGGATATCCCATTCCCTTTTGCGCCTGATGGTAAACCACCCAGTGCAGCCTGTCCAAAAGTTCCTGGTTCTCCAGTACATAGTCAGGTGCTTCCACCCTGGCCACTTCGCTGCCTACATTTATATAAAAAAACCCAATGCGGTAGGACGGCCACTCATTTCTGGGCAGGGTATTTATGCCCCCGTAAAAGCATACCGACCTTTCGCCGGGATTAAGTATATTTTTAAAGAGAGTTACATCCCTCAGGCCCTCCAGTCTCCTGCAGGGAGCCTGCGGCTCAATGCGATGTTCACAATTTACGCAGTTCATAACAGGCTGACTGCAGTCGCCTGATCTTAAGGTATTGATAACCAGTGCGGTCCGGGAACCCGATATGTACCCTGCCACCGGAATTCCCAGCCTCTCGCCTGTTTTAAAAACATCCACGTAGTAGGGGGCGGTAAAACCGCCTAAATCCCTTTTGGCAGAACCTGCTTTGTCCCATGATGCAAGGGTACCGTCCAATAAGGCCACAGTTGGACTGCCGTCCTTACGATGATTATTCAACAGCTCGTTAAGCTGCTGAGCTTCCATCCTGGAGCGTTTCCCGGCCAAATCCTCGCCCTGAATAAGAAAACTTTCACCGTTCCCCTGTTTGTACAGATCTTCGTCCCTGTAAAAAAGAAACGGCAGGCTGTCCATCAGCGGAGGATCACCGGTACCGTAATGCAAAACCACCCTGCCTATATTAATCACATAACACAGCACAATTTCATGGGTATCAATATCTATCTGGGAACCGTCAACAGCCATAACTGTATGGGAAGCTGAACTTACAGGAAGCGGAAAAGCATCATTTATCCTTCCTTGCGGAAAAGCTGCAAAAAAATGCCTGGTATCCGAATTGATTTTCTCCATGAAATCGCTGTAGTTTTCGAGGTACTTATCCAATGCATCCATTGCAGCAGCCTCTTTTTTGCTGTAACTCCAAACATCATGCTGACGCTGACGTGCCATATCTGCCAGCTGAATACTGATTTTCCCCAAATCCAGCATAAAAAACCTCTCCCGATGTTTTGATAAAAATTGCAGCCTGTACCATTCTTTAATATTATTAGCAATTACAAAAAAACAAAGCAGAAATTAGCAAATTTGTATGGTCACAGGAAACTTTCAACCTGCATTTTATGACTGTCAGATTGCTGAAAGAGCTGCAGTTTTTCCAATGATTGAGCAATAATTTGCTTTGCCCGGTATATTCTGGATTTAACAGTACCTATCTTTATATTAAGCAAACAGGCTATGTCTTCATAACTCAGATTATAATAGTATCGAAGTATAATAACCTGCTGATAATATTCATCCAGTTCTTTGTTGATAATATTTATAATCTCTTTCCTTATTTCTTTCTTTTCTATCACGTCATATAAATCTCTAATATACGTCTTTCCCTGAAAAAAACTAAAATCATTGATTGGCAAATACTTGTCCCGTGTTTTAAGTTGAGCAATTGCACAGTTTTTGACAATAGTCATCAACCATGGAACTATCCGGCCGGCATCTTTTAACTGATCTATTTTATAATAAACTATAATAAAGGCTTCATGAACTGCATCCTCTGCCAGGGCTTTGTTTTGCAATATATAATAGGCACGGCGGTAAGCCATATCATAATAATTTTTATATAAATTATACAGCAGATCATTTATATCTTTAATCAATTTTTCCACCCTGCCTTTACAACACTGATATTATTTTACCATACTTTTATATGAACTCCAAAATATTTATAATTCTTCAGTTGATTTATTAATGCCTGTCTTTTATATATAATAACATGATAAAAACAGCTTTATGAAAAGGTTAGAACTATATTCCAAATGCTTTATTATGATCTGTATCTACTAAAAATGTTTATTTTATATCAATTCTATGATATCATTAATCTGGATGTTATTTCAGTTCAGCAGCGCATTTATATTTTTATTCTCTAATATAATATATTATACAATATATTGTTTGTGAGAGGAGAATAACCATGGGGAACGCTTTAATGATTACAGGCGTTATGTAAAATAAATCTGTACTATATTCCCAACGGAGTGCCCAACCGTATCAAAAAAGCAGCGGAAAAAGAGCTCTATGTGCAGCCGGAGGCTCTGCCAAAGGCGGCGAGAAATAGCCGGACATAAGCACAATCCATACTTCCTGAATACACTGGATTTAGTTGGAACTTACAGTTGGCCATTATTCTGTAAGTCAGCAAAAACCGCCGAAAATCCCGCTTAGTTAATGATGGGAAAAGGCGGTTTAATATGGCAGGGCAGTTCCAAAACAGCGAAAAACATAAATTAAGCTTTCGTTATATGGCATGAAGGGAGTGAAAACATGGGCTTATCTGACGAAGAAAGATGTAATGTACTGATTATCACAGCCAGCTATGGCGCCGGTCATCTTCAGGTCTCAAATGCCTTGGAATTGATGATAAAACAGCTGCGTCCTGACTGGAATGTAGAAATACATGATTTTCTAAACTACGCAAAACCAATCATTAAAAAAACACTTTTGTTCGGCTACCACCAGGTTCTCAAGCATTTTGGCAAAGGATATAAATGGTACTACCAGGCCACAAGCCAGTTAAGCCCCGATTCAAAATGGCGGCAGATGATGAACCGCGTTGGAAGCGAAAAGCTGTTGGAAACCATCTACAGCCTCCGCCCTGATGTGGTGGTCTGTACCTTCCCCAATCCGGCGGGAGTGGTTTCTTATCTTAAATCCTGCGGTTATATTGACATACCGTTAGTAACAGTTATCACAGATGTTGCATTCCATAATGAATGGCTGCATCCTTTTGTGGACGCATATATACTTGCAGCCGAAGTAGTAGCAAAGCATCTTAAAAGAAAAGGGGTTTCCTCCGAAAAGCTTCATGTAACCGGCATTCCTTTGCGCCCGGAATTTTCAGCTACATGCCACAGTCCATCTATATGGGAAGATTATGATATAAGTCCGGATCTCTTTACCCTGATGGTAATGGGAGGCGGCTGCGGCCTGCTTACCGGGGTAGAAAGCATACTCAATGACCTTGTACACCGGGATCTCCCTATGCAGATCCTTGCAATAACGGGAACAAACCATAATTTGGCTAAAAAGCTTGAATCCATAGCCAGGTATTCAAAAATACCGCTCCGGATAATGGGGTTTGTAGATAATATAGCCCAGCTCATGGAGATATCGGATCTCCTGCTGACAAAAGCCGGAGGAGTAACGATGTTTGAAGCCCTCGCCAAGAAGCTGCCCATACTTATATATAAACCACTTCCGGGGCACGAAAGAAATAATACCCGTTTTTTGGTCAAACATAAAGCTGCCATGCTGACAAAAAGCAAGGAACAGGTCGTTGAGACTATTATAAAATGTATAAATGATCCCTCCATGCTAAACAGTATAAAAGAACCTATGGATAGAATTTCCAAACCCTTTGCCGCCAGGGATGCTGCCAATATTGTAATTGAAATGGCCGAAAGTTACCGGATGAGCAGGAATCAAAGAAGGATATATACGGTATCATAAACCAAATATGTGCTGCTGTCGGAGAGGAATGAAAGAACTATGCAGGAACAGCTGTTCATTGTACCAGGCATCATATTTTTATTTATTGCAATCTATTGGATTATCCCAAATTACTGGGCCCGAAACCATTGTAAAACCGTTATTCGTACGGGAAATCAAAAAAGCCCATACATCGCCCTTACCTTTGATGACGGACCAAATCCCCGGTACACCCCCAAACTTCTGGATATCCTAAAGGAACACGGTGTAAAAGCCTCCTTCTTTGTTGTGGGCAAGAATGCTGAGCGCTATCCCCATATACTTCACAGAATCCACTCAGAGGGGCATGTTGTGGGATGCCATTCATATTCACACAGTCATGCCTGGCTGTTATCACCCATAAACACCTTCAGAGATTTAAAACGGGTATGCAGAGTATTAGAAGATCAGTTAAATAATCACCCCGCCTGGTATCGCCCCCCCTGGGGAATGTTTAACCTGTTTACTTTACCGGCTGCAAAAAAAATGGGGCTTAAAACAGCCTATTGGTCTATTGAAGCCCAGGACTGGGAGGCCAAAACCACACCGCAGCATATTTACAATACAGTAATATCACGTGCTAAACCGGGATCTATAGTAGTGCTGCATGACAGCGGCGGAGCTCCCGGAGCGCCTGCAAAGACCCTGGAAGCACTTCCTTTGATAATAAACACATTAAAACAAAAAGGTTACAAATTTGTAACCCTTGAAAAAATGAAAGGAGAGCTGCAATGCTAAAGAAGTTAATTGTACCTGTTTTTATTCTATGGGAAAAAATCTATTCATGGATATACAGAATACGCATTGTGGATAATTCTCCATACCAGCTGCTGCGGATAGCAGTTCACCCCCATAAGGGAGAACCCCTGCCCCTGGATAAAGATGATCATGTGCAGCCGGGCGATTACGTGGCCGAACTGCACATATCGAACATAGCCATAGCACGGGGGAAGGTAGGTAATGTAACGGTAGCCTCCGATGTACATTTGCTGCCCCTTTTCCGGAAAGAAATGCAAAACCTTGCCGCACTGATACGCCAGGGTAAACTGGACCCACGCGTAAAAGCTCTGTGGGGTGTCACCCTCTTTGGCCCCGGGGTAAGGCGGTTAGGTTTTTTAGTACGCCCCCTGCCGGCGGGCAAAAACACCGCAAGGCTCAGGGGCTGGATGCGCTTCCTCCGCTGGGTGTTCTCACCTCCCACAGCCAAAAAACCTTCCAAAACCAGTACCGCCCGGCAGCCCATGGAATTCTGGATATCAACTCAACAGTTCATTGAAAAGTACAAAGATTGATTACTGCTGCGAAGGAGCTTTGGGTTTTAGGGTTTTTCTCTTTCGGAAGAAGGGCAGCGAATCCCTAACTATATAGAGTAGTGCTCCGGCTATCAACACGATTAAGAATATTACGACAATTAGCACCGTCTTAAGAAGGGTAATCTTGCCTTCGCTATCCCTGCCGCCTTCTTGCGACTCCTGCAGCCCCACCGTGATTTCAAAGGGCTGGCTGGTAAATTCAAGAGCATTGCCCTCCGGATCCTCAGCCTTGACCAATACAGTGAAAGTCTCGGTTTCCTCCACACCAAGGTGAGAAAGGGTAAAAGTTTCCTCTTGCCCCGGGCTGAGGGTCAGCACGCTTCCCATGGGGATATTCCTTTCCTTGATGAAAACCTCCAAATTGCTCAGAACAACATCGCCATCATTTTTTATAACACAGGTAACCTTAACGGATCCGGCTTCTTCAAGGCTGGGAGGATCAAAGGTAACATCAATGGATAAATGGGGATTTCTACCGCTTCCAACGGCAGGAATAAACCATTCATCGGCTTCAAAACGATAGCTTTCTCCGGTACTTTCATCCTTTGCCGTTACAACTGTTTTGCTTACTATTCCATCTTCATCCATCTCTTCCTGTACAGTAAAGGTCTTCTCCTCGCCGGGCGCCAATTTATCAAAGGAAGCAACGTTCCCAAGCTCGGGTTCATCCACCACAACATCCACCAGCGCAATATTTCCCGTGTTTTTAATCGTATAATTCAGAGTTACAATATCCCCGGGAGCGGCTTCTTCGGGTTCAAAATCCCTTATTATCTCCACATTGGCCTGTGCTTTCTTTACAGTAAAATTATAGGTTGCGGTAACCTTTTGGGCACCGTCTTCAGGTGTGCCGCTGCAGACAATTTTATACTCCTTATCGGGGCTAATCCTTGCCTTATATTCAGCCTTCGTCTCCTGCCCGGGAAGCAGCTGAACTATTTCAAAAAACACATTGCCGTTCCAGTCGGAACACTGTACATTGTTCAAAGCAACATTTCCGGTATTTTTAATCTGCAGTCTGATTGCCACCTCTTCATCAGAGGAAATATGGGATTTGTCCACAGATCCTGTCATTTCAAGGGAATAGACCGGCTCCTGTTCCTGAACCTCGACCTTAACCTTTGTATTCGGCAGTTCCTGTACGATCTCATCCCTCTCACCGGTAGGATCCATGTACTGCAAAATTGCATGGCTTTCGGTGGTGCCCTGGAGCTTAAAATACCTAGTAAGGGTTTTTTTGTCCCCTGGTCCCAGTACAGGGATCCTTCCTATCTCGCCCAGCTTGCTGTCAATCAGCACAACATCCAGCAATGCCACATTGGATGCAGATTCTACAACAGCCGTGTACTGAACCTCTTCATTTTTTTTCACCTTTCCGGATACATTGGCCTTATAGTTCACCGTGATATTTATATTGATTAAACTTTCTTCACCCTGGTACAAACTAATCCATTGATCTTCACCCTGGACCTGGTACTCGACAGAATAGCGAATGTAGCCGATAATAGCGTTTTGCTCCTCGCCGGCAAAAGATATGCTTTCCCCGGCAGGAACGCTTTTTTCCATAACGGTAACGTGGCTGCTGCCCACCGGTTGCTTATTTGCGTCCAGCAGCTGTTCGGTTACACGTACCCTGGAAATATCCTTGTCTGTTAAATTGTTTATGTTATAAATCACCTGGAACCTGTACCCCGTATCAGTAGAAAAAACATCTACCCTGGAAGATAATTTGACCTGGTTTTCAGCCCGTACTTCCGTATTAAAATTTAACATTTGCAAAATCAGCATCAGTACTAAGGACAGTACAACCCATGTTTTTTTTCGCATAGTTTCCCTCCGTCTTATGTTTGTAACATTTACCTATAGGTTACACTTCTGCTTGCCTACCAACTCCTTGAACTTCCGCCGCCGCCGGCGCTGCCGCCTCCGCCTCCAAAGCCGCCAAATCCACCGCCGCTTCTTCCAAAGGGGCCTCCCCGTCTGCTTCTTGCCGAGGAACGAAGGAACATCATGGTTATTGCACCTTTGAATAAAGAAAAGTCCAGAATAATCAGCACAACAATAATTGCAAGCACTATTACAAAGGAAAGAAAAGAATCGTCATCATCAGCAGTTTGCTCATTTGGCAGTATCCCTTCTTCAGCCAGACTTTCATCGCCAACAAACCGGTCGGTGTAACCGTACTCCTTGTAGATTTCATTGACTATTGCATTAAATCCTGCAACTATTCCCTGCCCATATTCACCTTTGCGAAAATGGGGTATCATATACCGGTCCTGTATTCTGCCGGTTTTTCCATCAGTAAGCACTCCTTCAAGACCATAACCCACTTCAATTCTTGATTGTCGTCCTTCAACATCTACAAATATCAGAACACCGTTATCCTTATCCTCCTGTCCGATCCCCCATTGTCTGAACAGTTCTAAAGTATATTCTTCCATTGACTCATTGCCAATACCCACCATGGTTACTACAACCACTTGAGCCGTGGTAACATCCTCCAGCTCTTTGGCTGCCGTCCTGATATGGTTTTCTGCATCTGAGTCCATCACTTCCGCAAAATCATTCACGTAAAAAACGTCGGTTGGCTCCGGATAGCTGTCGGTTACCAAACAGGCAGTCAGCAAAAGCATAACAACCCATAATAATACAGCCAGCTTTATATGCTTTATTCTCACCATGCTCATCAGCACCTTGCTTAATCTCCAAAAAGATCGCCTACATCAGGAGCTTGCCGGGCATCTTCAGATGCTTCGAAATACTGTGCTCTCTCAAAGCCAAACATGCCGGCGATGATGTTTGTTGGAAATCTCCTGATGGATGTATTGTAGCTGCGTGCCGCTTCGTTATAATCTCGCCTTGCAACCGCAATTCTATTCTCAGTCCCGGCCAGTTCATCCTGCAGCTGAATAAAATTCTCATTGGCCTTAAGCTCGGGATAGTTTTCCACTATAGCAAGCAGCCTGGACAAAGCACTTGTAACCTCCGCATCAGCCTGGGCTATATCTGCAACAGTGGCTGCTCCTGCCAGCTTAGATCTTGCCTCGGACACCTGGGTAAACACCTCGGATTCATGTGCGGCATACCTCTTGACCGTCTCCACTAAATTAGGGATCAGGTCATTGCGCCTCTGAAGCTGATTATCTATCTGGCTCCAAGCCGTCTCTACCGATTCGTTTTTGACCACCAGCCCATTATAACTGCTTATGGTCCAAATAATCAGCAGTGCAAGTACAGCAGCTATGCCAATAACTATTTTTGTTGAATTTTTCATATCCTTACCCCCAAAAAAATATTAAGCTAAGCTTATGTATCAATATATAATCGTCCGGCTACTGATATGTTCCGGCTGTACAAAGCATAAGCACCATCAAATTTCTATATTATTCTATCATTATTGATACCCTGTTATCAAGCAAAACCTTTCTTACGGGTGCGTAATACGGATTACTCAAAAATAATATTATTCATAACCTTTCCCCAATGTGATTCCCATTTTATTCTTTGAATAAATAAAATATACCCCTTAATGATTAAAATAATGGTGAAACCCGAAAAGGCTAAATATATATAAAATATAACAGGCATACTATATTCAAAGAACAAAAATGTTTGACCTTTATTGACTTTTGTTTATATATATGGTAGAATAAATTTGAAAAAACGATGGAGATTTTCTCCACTTTATCAAAAAGTAAGAATATTGGTACACCGAAAGGAGTTGAAATATATGCCGTTTTTTTGGTATGATCCTACAATGATACTGCTGCTTCCGGCTATCTTCCTGGCTATGTACGCCCAGTTCAAGGTGCAGAACACTTTCGCCAGATACTCAAGGATTGGCGCTCGCAGCGGAATGACCGGTGCCGAGGTAGCCCGGGAGATCCTTCGTGATAACCGCATATCAGACGTAAAAATCGAGATGACCCGGGGAATGCTTACCGATCACTATGATCCTCGCCGCAAAGTATTGAGGCTGTCCCCTCATGTATATAACTCCAGCTCTCTGGCAGCATTAGGAGTAGCAGCCCATGAAGCAGGCCATGTTATACAGCATCAATACGGGTATATTCCTTTCAACATTCGTACTGCCATCGTACCCGTCGCCACAATAGGTTCGCAGTTAGCTTTTCCTTTGTTGCTAATCGGGCTATTTCTCGGTGTCCCCAGTTTAGCACAGATAGGAGTTATAGCATTCAGCGCAGCAGTATTATTTCAGCTTGTAACCCTTCCCGTTGAATACAATGCCAGCAGCCGGGCAATTGAGGCGCTGGAAGTGGGTGGTTATCTGAGCAGGGAAGAAACTCCGCATACGCGTAAAGTACTCAATGCCGCTGCCCTCACCTATGTTGCCGCTACTCTGACGGCTGTGCTGCAGCTGCTCAGGCTTATGATGATTTCAGGGTTGTTTGGCAGGAGAAACGACTAGGGCGGGCATATGTCTTTTCCTATCGTGATTTCCATATTATCATTTAAGCAAATACATCCGGTTTTACTATGCAGCATCAAGCTTATCCAAATGAAACCGGAGCAAATAAAAGCCGGGGCAATAGCCCCGACTTAATTTTTCAGCCAACCTCTTTTCATCAATCTATGAAATAATTAGTATCTTACAGGAAAGGGACAGGGACAACCCTATTTCACCACTATACGGTGATATGTTTTTTTACCCCTGCGCACAAGCAGACTGCCATCCCTCAAATCCTGTCCGGTAAGCTGTCTTTCAATGCTGTCTACCCTCTCATCATTTACATAAAGCCCTCCCTGGGAAATCAGGCGCCGGCCCTCACCTTTGGATGGAATAAAGCCAATGCTGTACAATAAATCCAGTATGTTTGAATTCTCTCTGAACTCATCTGCGGTTATTTCTGTGGTGGGCACTGTATCCAAATCTCCTCCACCGCCAAAAAGGGCTTCAGCTGCTTTTTGAGCATTAATCGCTTCCTGTTCGCCGTGAACATTCTTGGTAAGCTCAAAAGCCAGAACCTTCTTCGCTTCATTGATCTGTTCTCCCGGCAGGTTACCCAGCCGGTTTACTTCATCCATGGGCAAAAACGTCAACAGGGCAAGACATTTCCTGACATCTGCATCAGCAACATTTCGCCAGTACTGGTAAAAATCATAGGGACTGGTCTTGTCAGGATCCAGCCAAACGGCTCCTGCCCTGGTCTTCCCCATCTTCTGGCCGTCGCTGGTTGTCAGCAGTGTGAAGGTGATACCGTATGCTTCTGCTCCTTCTACCCTCCGGATGAGATCAACCCCGGCCAGTATATTGGACCATTGATCATCGCCGCCCATCTGAATCCGGCAATCATGCCTCCTGTATAATTCAAGAAAATCATAGGCCTGCATCAACATGTAGTTGAATTCAAAAAATGACAGGCCACGCTCCAGCCGGGCTTTAAAACACTCCGCGGCAAGCATACGGTTTACTGAAAAATGTACCCCTATTTCCCGCAGGAATTGGACATAGTTAAGGTCCAGAAGCCAATCGGCATTATTCGCCATAAAGGCCTTGTTCTCGGAAAAATCCAGGAACCTGGACATTTGGTTTTTGAAAGCCTGGGCGTTTTTTTCGATGATCTCCCGGGTCATCATCTCCCGCATATCGGTTCTGCCGCTGGGATCTCCAACCATGGCGGTACCGCCGCCGATAAGGGCGATAGGACGATGCCCGGCCCGCTGCATATGAGCCATAACCATAATCTGGATATAATGCCCTACATGCAAGCTATCCGCCGTTGGATCAAAACCTATATAAAAGGTTACCGGTTGGCGCCCCAGAAGTTCCCTTACCTCTTCTTCATGGGTAACCTGTGCAATGTATCCTCTCTCTTTTAGGGTATCAAATACATTAGCCACTTTTATTCCTCCAATTTCCTATAATTTGTTTAACTAATTCCTTGCGAACTGCTTTTCACAACATTTTAACTTATATGTTATACAAATTCAAGCACCCTGTTCGCCAATTTTGCAGGGGACTCCTTCATGCCGGACAACATATTACAAATATAACACATTAAAAACGCCACTTACTCATAGTTTCTGATAATCAGCTCGCTGACATCCCCTCGTTTGCCGGCATTGCTGTTTATACGGCGTTTAGCTTTGACTCTTTCTATTACAAAGCTTTTATACAGCTTATCAAAGAAAACATCTTTCTGATCCTGATTCTTTGGATCTGAATTACTAAGCATAATATACGCCCCCATTTTGTCCATTTCCTTAAAGTAAACGGCCAGCCTGATCTGATCATTATCAGAGAAGCCATCTTCACTATAGCTTGTAAAACCGGAAGTATGGCTGAGAGGACGATAAGGGGGATCAAGATAAACCAGTGTGTTTTTCCGTACATATTTTCTGCTTTCTTCAAAGTCTCCGCATATGATCTCCGTGTCCGCCAAAGCCTTGCTTACCTCAATCAGGTTTTCCGCATCACATATGACAGGCTTTTTGTACCTCCCAAAAGGAACATTGAATTCACCTTTCCTGTTTAAACGGTACAATCCATTATAGCATGTCCTGTTTAGAAAAATTAAATAAGCCGCTCTTTTTATCCAGTCGGGGCTGTAATTGGCATAATCAAATCCGCCCTTTTGCTTGTTATAATCATCCCTCACTTCATAATAAAAGTCTCTCCTCTGCTGTTCCGGCAGTTTCATATACGTTCCCTCAATAATACTCAGTTCATCAATCAACTCATTTACATTTCTTTGAACGACCCAATACCCTGCCATCAATTCTTTATTTACATCCAGTAAAAAAGCTTCCTTAATTCTTAGCTGCCTTTTTAAAAAGAAAAAAAGCGCCCCACCACCAGCAAATGGCTCCACATACCTTTGAATTTCACCCTTTTCAATGAATGACGAGGGCAATCTTTTATATAACTCATCCAATAATTGGGTTTTACCACCGGCCCATTTAAGAAAAGGCCTGGCTTTAATTTTGTCCAGCATCTGTACCTCACAGCCGTTCTCCCATTATATATATTAGTATAAACCTTATGCCTTCAAATTAAAAGACTCTGTAACGGTTACATTCCACAGAGCCTTTAAATATCTTTAAATTGCTAAGCTGAAGCAGGGGATTCCCGGGTAAGATTTTTTATCCAGTTAAACCTGTTTACTTTAACCGCTGCTACAGCACATTTCAGTATCTGGTCACTCTTTAAACAGGCAAACACTGCAACCGGAGAGGCGTGAAAAACAAAGGCTGCAATCAGTGCTGACGGTATCACAAACAACCAGGCAAAGATAAGGTCATTTATAAGCACAAAGTAAACGGAACCACCCGCCCTGACAATACCGTTAAGGGATGACATCTGGTATGCAGTGCCTATTATTGTAATTGATAAAACAGTCATTAGTTTTATGGACAAATCCGCAGTTGTTCCCGAGACATTATACAATAGCATTATATAGTCCTTTGCTATAAATAATAAAGCGCCTGAAGCCAGGCCAATAATCAGGAACAACACCTGCAGCCTTCGGGCATATTTCCTTACCCTTTTGTAATCCCCGGCACCAGCCACCTGACCTATAATGACAGATGAAGCGCCTGCCGTTCCATGTACACCAACGGATAACAGTGAGAAAATTGTGTTTGCAATGCTTACGGAGGCTGTAGCTGCAGCCCCCAGCCTTCCAATTATAGCACCCTGTGCGGCAAGATTAATACCCCAGAATATATCCCCTAAGATCACCGGGGAACCATATCTCAGAAAATCCTTAACCAGCATAATTTTTGATTTAAGTAAATCATTAATCCTAATCCTGAGCTTTTCATCAATAAACCTGACATACAAAATCATAAGGATGGTTTCTAATATACGTACAATAAGTGTGGCAATAGCTGCTCCCTGTGCACCAAGGGCAGGAGCACCCAAATTGCCAAAAATCAGTACCCAATTGAGAAATACATTTGCACAGAATGTAATAAATGACAGGTACGTCCCAATCCTGACCGTCTCCACACAACGCATGGCAGCCATCAGAACCTGGGTAATACAAAAGAATATATATGAATATCGTAAAACCTTCAGGTGCTCTACAGCTCCGGCTATGACATCAGGCTCTCTGCTGAACAGCCTTATTACCTGAACAGGGAAAAACAGTGTTATCAGCAGGAATAAAAGCCCTGCACCTATACTGAACTTTAATGCTATCCCTATAAGTATTTTCACGCTTTGCGTATCCCTTTTCCCCCAATACCGGCCCGCCAAAATCGACAGGGCAGCTCCCAACCCGATTACCAGCATATGGAGAATATGTTGAATCTGGTGGGCTGCATACACCTCTGATAAGGCAAGATCGCCCAGAAAACCTACCATAAGATTATCCGTAAGTTCTACCGACATAGTGATAATATTTTGTAGTGCAATAGGAGCAGCAAGATACAAAATCCATTTGTATAAATTCTTGGATGGTTTCCGCATATTGACATATCTTCCTTCTATCATCTGTTCTGCATATTTGCCCAACAGATCTATATTACATATTTATTTTTTTCTTGTCAATATACGAAAAAATCAAATAAACCCTGCCGTTCTGTAACTAGTATTGTTACCTTTTATTCTTAAAAAAAATCTGCATAATCTGCCTGCATTCCTCTTCCATAATCCCGGCAACAACATCGGCCCGATGATTAAAGCGTGAATCAGCCAGAATATTATAAAGGCTGCCGGCACAACCGGCCTTGGGGTCCATAGCTCCGTATATAACCCGATCTATCCTGGATTGGATAATGGCTCCCGCGCACATGGGACAAGGCTCTATAGTAACATATAATTCACATCCTGACAGCCTCCAGCCGCCCAATTTCCCTGCAGCCTCCCGTATGGCTACAATTTCAGCGTGCAGGGTGGGATCCTTGCACGTCTCTCTCAAATTGTGTCCCCTTGCTATAATTTCCCCGTCCCTGACAATCACAGCCCCAATAGGAACTTCACCCATATCGTAAGCCTTTTTAGCTTCCTGCAATGCTTGTTCCATAAACATCCGCATCAACACAACCACATCCAGTCATATGCAATTTTTTAACCATTATGTCACACTAACCGGTCAAAATCAATACGGGAATCACGGGACTGCTTACACAGCCAGCAATGGAACCTGTAATGCCTGATAGACTCATACCGGCAGCATTATGTCCAATAAAAAAGAGCTGTCATTAAGACAGCCCTTCAGCAATTTTATATGAGCAAATTATTTTTTCCTGCCTATATTCAATATAAGGTTCATAATAATCCCAAATATAGCTGCACCGGCAATACAGGGAACCTGTATTCCAAAGAAGGGGATATTTCCTCCATATGCATACTGCCCTCCAAGACCTATAACCATAATGGTCGCAATAACCGCTATGTTTTTTGAGCTGAACATATCAACTTTTTTCTCAATCATTATTGCCACACCCTGGGCAGCTATTGCACCGAACAAGTATATTTCCATACCTCCAATAACCGATGCCGGAATGGAGTAAATAGCATTTATAAGGGGAGTGAAACAGGAGATGACCATGGCAATAATGGAAGCTGCAGCAAGAACCGGTATGGAAAATACCCTTGTGATTGCCATTGCGCTAATATTCTCACCATAGTTTGTACCGGCAGGACCACCGATTAATCCGGCAACGATATCTCCCAATCCGTCACCAATTAAGTTAAGTCCCAGCAATTCTGCAATTTTGTATCTCTTGCCCGCTTTCTTTTTATTAGCCAGATCGTTCACATAAATGTCCAGCTGGTATATATGAGCCGTTGATTCGGGAATCGTGGCTATAGCTACCGGCATAATAGCAGCTACTGCCATCCACGAAGGCTTTGGCAACGTAAATATGGGAAGTGCAAAAAACCCGCTGTTTGCCGTTTCAGGCAGAACTTTGAAAAGATCAACACCCGTTGTCATCCTGATAATAAATGCGGCTAGACACCCTGCTATAGGACCCAGGAGAAGAGGTATCTGGCCTGCAAATCCTTTTAAATATACCGAAAATAGTATGGTTGCTATTAATGTAATAAGAGAAACAGTCCATGCCATATTGGTTGCAAAGGCCGCCTGAGATTCGGGAACTGCGGGGGTGCCTGCTGCGTCGATTGCAATGGATGCAGCATCCTGCAAAGCGGTTCCGGCAAGGGTAAGTCCAATCACCATTGCAATGGGGCCGGTTATGGATGCCGGGAGAATTTTTTCTATTGTATCTTGTCCGAAACGGTTGACTATAATTCCGGCTGCTATCGACACAAAACCGGACATGACTATACCAAACTGAGCGATTGCGATCTTGTCGTTTAGCGTATAGCCTGCCAGCGCTTCAGAGGCCATAAGGCTTCCGATTGCAGCTATATATGAAAAGCTGGAACCATAATAAAGAGGAATTTTCCTTCCTGTAACAAGGATAAAACACAAAGTAGCAAGACCGCTTGCAAAAATAGTTGTCGAGATATGAAAACCAGTAATAATTGCAACAGCTACTGTAGCAGGAAACATTACAATAACCTGTTGTATTGCATACGCCAGTAACTTCCAGAATTGTGGACGTTCATCCGGGAGATATCCAATTACCTGCTCATTTTTTATCATGATTACACCTCTCTTTAATTAGTTTTAAATCTGCATAAAAAAATCTTGTCCGTCATACGGCAGACAAGATTATCTTATACTATAACTATACACATCAATTATACAAGATACCTTGTCTGCCTCTCTGTGCAGACTTAAAAATATCTTTATTCTGTGAGATTGTACCACATATATACAGGATTTGCAACACAATTATTAAAATTTCCATTTGAAACTTAAGTCCGGGCAAATATACTTGTACCTATGTAAGTAATTTTTTCAAGTGTGCTCATAAGCCAATTTTTGCAGCGTTCAGCCAGTCTTATCGCAAATTTGCGAAAATGGCCCCCATACTTTTCATCAACATCCATCGAAAAAGCATATCATGACAACTAATAAAAAGAACATCTGCAGCATTAGGCTCAAAGACTCTGGAATCCGTCACAATCCCAAACACGGTAACAACTATCAGGGAATATGCGTTTCGATATTGCGGTTCCGCCGTAACCGGTGAAAAAAGGGCTTTTGCCCGGGCTGCCAACACCAACTTCATTGCTGCTGCAAAAGACGCCGGGTATAGAATAAATTATACCGTAATACAGATTACCATCACCCTGTCTGACGGTTATACATACCCCGTTATTTGTTATGTCACAACAGACGGCGAGGTTAAAATTTTACAGTCCGTCGTAAAGGACGGAAAGATTACCTTTGAAACCGATCATACAAGCTACTATGTCCTTGTCAACCAGATAAAAGACACCGATGATTTACCAAAGACAGGCGATAACACGAATTTACTGCTTTATATCGCATTAACGGCGTTCTGTGCAAGTATCCTGATGTACATGTCAACAATAAAATTCTACAAAAAACTATATATATTTCCCAAATAAATCATGTATTAATGTCAGACCGCTCAGAGACACTATTGAACAGCTTCATCAGCCTTCTTTCCATTTAATATTCTCATCCATTTGCGTGTTCTGATACAATATAATTGGCTCATGATACTTCTCCGTCTGTGTTCTTTGTGAATAACAGTTTTACAAAGAAGCTATCATGAGCCCTCGTATTTTTTTAGTGTTTCATTTAATTTTTCAAATCGCCTGTATAGTTTTTATTCATAAACAGTTAGCTGTTATATACATCAAGAGCTGCCTGTATGCTGTCGCCCACATTCACTTTATACCCTTGCTGTTCCATACTGTCTGCCAATGCAACAAGCAGCAGCAGAACATTATTCCTCCTTGAAGCTTCACCCATAAAACCTACTCTCCATACCTTACCCTTTAAATCACCTAACCCTCCGCCAACTTCTATGCCATATTTATTAAGCAGATGATTTCTGACTCCCATATCCTCCACACCTTCAGGTATTCTCACTGCATTAAGGGTTGGTAAGCGATAACCTTCCGGAGGTACCATAGAAAGACCCATAGCTTCTATTCCACGTATAAAAGCTTCAGAATTTTGCTTGTGCCTGTTAAACCTTTCTTCCAATCCTTCTTCAAGAACTATTTGTAAAGCCTCTCTCAATCCATATATCATGTTTATAGGGGCAGTGTGATGATATAGCCTCTCCTCACCCCAATAGGCCTGTATCATACTAAGATCTAAGTACCAGCTTCTGACTTTGGTTTTCCTTTTAGCAATTGTTTCCATAGCTTTGCTGCTTAATGTTACTGGGGACAACCCTGGGGGACAGCTAAGCGCTTTCTGAGTTCCGCTGTAACATGCGTCTATTCCCCATTCATCAATCCTCAGATCTATACCACCAAGTGAAGTTACAGCATCAACCACAAATAAAGCATCATACTTCTTAGCTATCTCGGACATCTCAGGTAAAGGCTGTAACACACCCGTTGATGTTTCAGCGTGAACAACTGAAATAAGTTTAATTTTTCCGGCTTCTTTAGCCGCCTGTTTTACATCTTCAGGGTCAATTGGCTTTCCAAAAGGTGCCTCAACGGTATAAACTTGAGCTCCACACCTTTCTGCAATGTCTCTCATCCTTTGACCAAATACTCCATTAATACAAACAATAACATTATCTCCCGGCTCAATAAGATTAACCATCACAGTCTCCATTCCTGCGCTTCCGGTGCCGGATATAGGAAAGGTAATCTTATTCTTTGTCTGAAATACTTCCCTTAACAGTTCTGTTGTTTCATTCATAATCTCCAAAAATTGTCGGTCCAGATGCCCCAGTAAGTTTGCCGACATTGCTCTCAATACCCTTGGCGATACCTCAACCGGCCCCGGCCCCAGAAGAAGCCTGTATCCAGGTTTGAGTTGGCTAAATTCTTTTGACACATGAACTCCCCCTTTTGTAAATTATTCCATCTTTATTTATGATTATTTCAATTTTTATTAAATAATAAGGCTCAAACACAATTAAGAAAGATACATAAAAGGCCGATGCATCTCAAAACGTCATAATTATATAGTATTATAAAAGACAATGAAATACAAGCATGTACACAGTTTATCAAATTCAGGAAATTTTATCAACAATTTTTGGCAGGGTAAAATATAATCGATCCGGAAAATCCGAACATATGTGACCAATACTATAAATCTGCGAAGATAAAAACACCCCGCTCTATCTCAGTGGGGTGCCCTAATATTGGCGGAAGAGGTGGGATTCGAACCCACGTGCCCTTGCGGGCAACTGCATTTCGAGTGCAGCGCGTTATGACCACTTCGCTACTCTTCCATATTTACGATTTAGCAGATCTGCCAGTCATCCATTATTATGACATATTAAATCCATAAAATCAATATTGAAATTACAGCGCAATACCCGAAACGCTGTATCCTTTCCATCACTTAGATGAAAACATGGCTGTTAAGACAAGAAATATGACCATTGATACGACGATAGACAGGTACGGCCGCCCATTGTTTCTGCTAAACAATAAAATGTGGGATGATCCTGTCAGCGAAATGCCGGAACTGGGCAGCATTGAAATATGGAGTCTTACAAACAACATTGCAATTTAATACGCAGTAATCGATTATAATAACAGCACTCAACCAAGTATATAAATAAGTAGTATAGTTACTATAAGTTTTGAACAAATAATCCGCCGGCTTCAAAAATATCAGCTTATAAAAACAATAACAAACATAACAAAAAAGCACGTCATATGATAAAATAATAAGAAAAAGAGAAGACGGGAGTATATCCATGGGAAAAGAAACCATTTTAGTTGTTGATGATGAAAGAGAAATTGCAGAGCTTGTCAGAGATTATCTCGAATATGAAGGGTTTAATGTCATCCTGGCATTTGACGGCCAGCAAGCATTGAAACTCTATCAGAAACATCAGCCTGACATGGCTATACTGGACGTCATGCTGCCAAAATTAGATGGCCTGGAAGTATGCAAAACCATCCGCTCAAAGTCATCAATCCCTATTCTCATGTTAAGTGCGAAAAAAAGCGATGTTGATAAAATCCTGGGGCTGGGTTTAGGTGCAGATGATTATGTAACCAAACCTTTCAGCCCAAAAGTTCTGGTTGCCCGGGTCATGGCCCATTTACGGCGCTACCGGCAGATTTCTGACCTTACAAAAAAAGGGGACAGGCTGTCCTTTAGCAACCTTGTTATTGATTTAGGTGCATACAGCGTGTATGTAAATGATAAGCCTGTTGCCCTGTCATCCAAAGAGTTTGAAGTTTTGAAATTCCTGGCAATGCACCCTAACAGGGTATTCACACGAGAAGAAATATTTAACAATGTATGGGGATATAACGAATATGGGGATATAAATACCGTCACAGTCCACATAAGCAAGATAAGGGAAAAGATTGAAAAGGATCCGGCCTGTCCTGTTTACATCCAAACGGTATGGGGTGTTGGCTATAAATTCACAGGGGGTAACACATGAGACTTAATTTTCGATGGAAATTAATTTTGTCCTTTATCGCCATTATCATAATACCGGTCATTGTTACACTGTTCCTTATTAACATAGCTACCGATAAGATAAAAAATGACCCGGAAATAATCAGATTTTCCAAAAGGGATCTAAGATTTGAAAAGATAATTGATATGGTTATAGATAACTACTTTATCATTCAGGATTATGACCTATTCTACAAAAAAGTCAGCAGTGTGCTTAAAGAAACTGACTGCAGGCTGCAGGTAGTTGATAACTCCGGTATGCTTCTTTTTGACTCAGAAGACAGAGAAGGTTCCCTGGAAAACAAGATCCTCAAGGTGGAAATTGCCGATGGTTTTGCCCTGAACCTTGAAGAAGATATGGACGGTGTGAACCAATATTCCTTCCCTGTTGAAATAGATGGTCAGATAGTTGCCAGCATAATCATTCAGTACACCCTTGACACGCTTCCGCCCAATGTACTGCAGAAGATCATATTATACATAGGAGGAAGCTATATACTGGGTTTGCTGTCCCTTATTATCCTGATATCATTCCTTTCCTGGATTATCTCCCGAAGCGTTTTGAACCCTCTCAACAAGTTAAACGCTGCAACAGAAAACATTGCCCAGGGTAACCTGGATTTTACCATAGAGTGCCGGAGAAATGACGAGCTTGGCCGTCTATGCCAGGCCTTTGAACTGATGAGGCACAGGCTTAAAGAATCACTTGAGAAGCAGAATATCTATGAGAATTCCCGAAAAACCATGATTGCCAGTATATCTCATGATCTTCGGACCCCCATCGCATCCATAAAAGGATATGTAGAAGCGTTGCAGGACGGAATTGCACAAGATCCGGAAAAATTCAACCGGTATCTGAGTATAATAGAAGATAAAACCAATAAGCTGGACCGCCTCATCGACGATCTGTTTCAGTTTTCACAATTTGAACTGGGAAAGCTGCATATGGATTTCAAAATCCACAACAGCAGGACAATGCTGGAAGACATAATATCATCAATTGAGTTGGATTGTAAAGGCAGTTCATTGCGATTAATCGTGCAGCGTCCCATACCAGAAGTTAACATAAAGGCAGACAGCAAAAGGATATCCCAGGTTATAGACAACCTTCTTGAAAATGCAAAGCGATATATACAATATGACGGTACTGTTACAATTGGCGCCGGAATTTCCGGCTCATTCCTGGAAGTGTCGGTTAAGGATGATGGGCCGGGTATTGCACCTGAAGATTTGCCCCATATATTTGAACGCTTTTACCGGGGAGAAAAATCCCGTTCCGATGATTACGGAGGCATGGGTTTGGGCCTGACAATCTGCAAGTATATTATTGAAGAACATGGGGGCAAAATATGGGCCCAAAGCGTTCATGGAAAGGGCACAACCATCTGTTTTACCCTTCCTGTAATTGCTTGAATATATTTTTTGGCAATAAAATTTTGGATTGCAGAAAATTCTTATTGACAAAATATTAGCAGCAATAGTAGCATACATACTATATAAAACATTAATTATCTATACTATAACAGTGGGCACCCTATAAACAGGAGGCTGTATTATGAGATTTATTGTTAGACAGAAGGTATTTTCCTTTGGGGATAATTTTACCATTAAAGATGAAACAGGTAATGAACACTTTATCGTAAGAGGTAAAGTGTTTGCCCTTGGCGACAAATTAAGAATATACAATATGCAGGGACAGGAGCTCTTTTATATTGAGCAAAAGCTGTTTCGGTTTTTGCCCGAGTATACCATATACCAATCAGGACAACCTGTGGCAACTGTTAAAAAACAGTTTACGTTTTTTAAACCCAGATTTAACATATGGAGTGCATACGGAGATTTTACCATTGAAGGTAATTTTCTCGGCATGGATTTCTCCATATACAAAAATGGCAAACATGTGGCCCAAGTTTCCAAGCGCTGGTTCTCCTGGGGAGATACTTACGGTGTTGATATAGCAGATGACGAAAATTACGGCTTTTTGTTGGCTTTGGTAATAGTCATTGACCAGGTCATTCATGATAACAATCATAACAACAGCTGAATATAGAGTATTGCAGCAATATGATATCATTGTAAAAAATGCATTCAATATATAAAGGACTGGATTTACCAGCACATATGGAGTATTATTTTTAAGTATATCACGAAGAATTAAGGAGAGATATTAATATGAGAGTAGGTGTTCCAAAGGAAATAAAAACCGCTGAAGCCCGTGTTGGTATTACACCACCAGGAGTAGAGGCTTTTGTCAATAACGGTCATGAAGTGTACATCGAAAAGGAAGCAGGACTGGGAAGCGGCATAACAGATGAAGAATATATAAAAGCCGGTGCTAAAATTGTCAATACGTCCAAGGAAATATATGAAACTGCAGATTTGATACTCAAGGTAAAAGAACCTCAGCCAAATGAATATGATTATTTAAGAGAGGGGCAAGTTCTTTTTGCTTACCTCCATTTGGCTCCCGATAAACAGCAGACACAGGCTTTACTGGACAGGAAGGTTATAGGAATCGCATATGAAACAGTACAATTGGATAACGGTTCTCTTCCTCTTTTGACCCCTATGAGTGAAATAGCCGGTAGAATGGCAGTTACAATTGGAGCTTATCTTCTTACCAACATGAATAAAGGGAGGGGAATTGTCCTAGGCGGAGTCCCCGGCGTAGAACCGGCAGAAGTTGTAATAATCGGCGGAGGAACGGTGGGTATAAACGCAGCAAGAACAGCAATTGGCATGGGAGCAAGGGTTACGGTTATAGATATAGATCCCAGGCGGTTGGCCTATCTCGATGACATATTCAACGGACGGGCAACAACTCTTATGTCCAATAACTATAACATAGCCCAGAGTGCCCAAAGAGCCGATCTGTTAATAGGAGCGGTGCTAATACCGGGAGCAAGGACACCAAAGCTGGTAACTAAGGATATAGTAAAAACAATGAAAAACGGCTCGGTAATTGTTGATGTAGCAATAGATCAGGGCGGCTGCGTGGAGACCTGCAATATAACCACTTCCCATAATAATCCGTATTTTATTAGATATGGTGTGGTACACTACTCCGTTCCAAATATACCGGGAGCAGTCCCCAGGACCTCAACTTTTGCTCTGACCAATGTAACACTGTCCTATGCTTTGCAGATAGCAAACAAGGGCTATAAAAACGCTTTGCTTGAAAACCAGGCTCTCCTAAAGGGATTAAATGTATATAAAGGGATGCTGACATATAAACCTGTTGCAGAAGCCCAGGGACTGCATTATATTGATCCCATCCAGGCTTTAAACAATGCATGAATTCTCTGGCAAATATATTTGTGCACCGCAACCTTGCCTGACTGCTAAAAAAAATTTTCATTAACAAAAACAAAGAGCCTTTACGGCTCTTTGTTTTTTAACTTTGCGGTAAAATTTTATATGGAAATATGGCTGTCTAAAATCTCCTGGGATTCATTTAATGTTTGATATAACTGTTTCTGGGGCTGTTCATACGGGGTTACCCATCCTTTATTGGCAGCTAATTGGGATAATGCTGTGTGTTCTCCGACTACCTGTGTTAAATTTGCGCTAAACAACTGCTTTAATTCAGGTGTTGCCGCCTTAAGTGTCGCTATCAGGTATGCGTTTGCCGCTGCAGATTTCACTGCCAATGCATTATTTGCAATGGTTTGATCCGACATATTTGTTGCTTTTTGGCCAAGCACCTCTTTTATCGACCGCATTTACTGCACCTCCCTGGAGTCCAAAACCTGATTTTCATTAATAAACTGCTGCATCCCTTTTATCCTCGCTTCAGCTGCCATTATACCTGCTTCAGCAGACTTTTTCAGATCACTGTCTTCTATGAGCATATGGGTCGCCCTGGCTGTTGCAAGTCCTTCAGCTTCCATCTTCAATGCCTCAGTCAACATTATTAATTCCGCTTCAGATAGTTTTCTCATGAGTTTTCCCTCCAACTGTATTATTGTAAACAGTAATATTATCCGTAATAATTGAACTATTATTCATGTTTTGTTTTTCATCGGATTCGCGGATGACAGTTCCATTGCTTGATCCCACATTTCCTTGTTGTTTATTCATATTTATTGATAAGTGATATATCAGGACGAAATAAGCTGAATACTATAAAGTCACAAACAGGCAAATTTACGATATAAGTGATACCTAAAGCCGTGTGCTGCCTAATATTCAAAAAGAAGCTGTATCCAGAACAGAGAAACTGTTTGCAAATTAAATTTTATGTTTGTAAAATGTTTGCAACGACACCTTTTCTAAAACCGCAGTAAAAATAAAAAGGCCGGAAAGCTTGATTTTCCAGCCTTTTTCTGGTACACCCGGAGGGATTCGAACCCCCGACACCCGGTTTAGGAAACCGGTGCTCTATCCTACTGAGCTACGGGTGCGCAATATCATATATAAAGACTTAATGTCGCCAATCGGAGACGTCTATAATTATAAGTCAAACATATATTAAAGTCAAATAATATTTTCTGCTTGGATTCGTCATTTATACCTGTCTCATTTGAAAATTGAGTTCCGCTCAGGTTCATACCGGTTTTTTTTATCACAGTATTATAGCTTAACTGCATGCCACTCTATATCATTTTTTTAAAACCCGGCTTTTTATCTATAACCTCACCAGCTGGATATCCCCCCAGGCACCGAGTTTATCCTCCACAATGACTACAACGCCCAAAACTCCTTCAATCCTTTTGGCAAAATTAATGCCTTTTTGAATATCTCCGGCGCTAATTACAATATTCCCTACAGCAGTCGCTGCTGCATCAGCCAATGCAGTATCCTTTGAGAGTATCACAACAGCATCTGCTTTCCCAAAGCTTAATGAATGTCCTATCTTGCCGGATGATGTACAGATTCCCATAGGAGTATCCTCTGCCGGAATTTTGAGCCCTATCTTCTGACTTAAGGGAGAATCTCCTGCATATATGCCTGCAATCCTGTCGCTTTGACTTTGCATGAAGATATCCCCACCGTTTTCAACAATAACCTCGGACGAAAAATTTAACAGTCCCTTTCCCACAAACTCGCTAATCGCTCCTGCCACCGCTGCCATAGGACCCACACCGGCCCTGTGTGCCGCGTTACACATCTGCCGGACTATAGCCGGAGCGTCCGCTAAACAGGATATTGGTGTCAGTGAACTTAAAAAACCATGATCTCTTTTGATATATTTCTCAATATCCTTTCGATATTTCCTGACCAGCTGCAATGCTTCCTTGAGCAGCATCGAATGGGTAGCAATATTCAAATCGGTCTGTTCAACCTTCACATTGAAATATACTAAATTCTTACCCCTATAAAGTTCCCGGTAGATCCTTTTTTGTACCATATTTCCCTGTCCTTATACGAAAATGTCTACATCCATAGCATTTAAGGGGCAAACTTTGACGCATAATTCGCATATCAAACACCTGCTGTGATCAAAGGTCAGCATCCATTCATCGCCGTTCATTACCAGCGCCCTTGACGGGCAGACAGCAGTACATGCCCCGCAGTGCACGCATTTTTCCTCATGCCATATTATATTCTTATTAAATATTCTGTACTCAACACCCTGTTCCTTCAGGTATTGCAGGCCTTTTTCAATATTCTCCGGTGTCCCCTCAAGCTCAGCCATCAATCTTCCCTTTTTATTGGGTTGAATTTGAGCCTGCAGGATATTGAACATCAGATCGTAATCCTTTACTAAGCGGTAGGTTATAGGTTTATCGGTTTTTTCGGGAGGAAAATACATGAACACTTTCACCTTCTGCACCTATTCCACCTCCGTTTCCTTGAGAGGATTATACCTGCCTTCCTCCGGGAGTTTTTGTATGGGTTCCTGCAGGAAAAACTTCTTTTGATATATCATATCCTTAAGCAGCTGTGCAATTTCCCGTGATTTCCTAAGGCTTGTAAGCGGAGCGGTAAGCACTTTTCTGCCGTTAAGCTCTATGGAACCGCTTCTCAATTCCTGATAGCTGACTTTACGCAATACCGGCTTGGAGCGTTCAGGCACACCGTAATCAACAACCTGGGTATAGATATCACGGTTCCTCACTGATAAAAATCCGGCCATATCCTCGTCCAGAACCGGGATGGGAATCCCTATTCCTACAAACAGCGTAGTCCCGTACTTCTCAAAAGAAGCTGCCCGTACAAACCGGCTGTCCATGTCCCTCATATCCCCTATAACCGCCAGGGTTGCACCCGAATACTGAACTACACCGTCGCGTATAACCTCCCGGTTCCTGATAAACTGTGTTCCTTCCCATGCAACATAACCCCGGGCGCCTCCAAGGAATATCCTGGTACCAATACCTATGGTTCTGAACATGGGATCATTCAACAGGGGGCTTAGCTCCCCCGAGGTGCAGTAAGTTACGTTCCCGTACTGCGGGAGGAGGGTTCCCATATAAGTATGCAGCATCCTGTCCGAGGAATTAGTGGCTGCATTATAATTTTGATAGACATTTCTCGGATTGTACAGATAAGCCTGGTTTAAATCGTTCAAGGTTATATAAGTAGTTATTTCCTTACGCGGGTAGCAGTCAGTTCCATAGGATTCGGCACGCAGTTTTACCTTTTTACCGTCGATTAAATCCTGGATCACATGGGCGCCGCCATATTCAAAACCCCTTGTTTCCGATAATTCCGTGGCTCCAATGTAGGTATCCACAGCTGCCAGACCGCCATAAGCCGGCACATCGTTAAGCCATATCTTACTCATCCGGATAGGGGGATCCGAATGGCCAAAGTTTATGAAAGCTCCGCTGGAACACATCGGACTAAACGTGGCTGTTGTTACAACATCAACTTCCGTGGCTGACTGTGAAACCCCTTTTTGTTCCACCAGATCCTTAAACTCCTCTGCGGTAACAACTACAACTTTACCATCTTTTATTTTACTATTAATCTCATCAAAACTCTTCGCCATTCTTTCTCCCTCCTGAAACATACTGGATGTTGCATATTTATTGTATATTTAATATTTACGAAATGGTATTTTTATTTATCCCAACCTCTTCCACCTTTAAAGAAGACATGCTTAAGTCCGGAACAGCCGCTTAAATTGAATGAAACTCTCCATAATTCACAATCCAAGCGGAGAAAAGGCTTCTCGTTCGGCTTTAATAAACTGTTCAATATTACGTATTATTTTACAATATTTTCTCTATTATTACCATATGATTTTATATATCCTGATAAAAATATTACATCGAAACTGGTGAAAGCCGATGTTAATATTTATTTTGAAAGCCATGTGTTCTACTCATATTTTCCATAGTTTATGGCTTCCTCTACCATAATCCTTGCGTTATCAAAGGATGCATTGGCCGGATATTCACAGCCGGTAGCCAGTATAAAGCCCCCGCCATCTTTGTACAGATCTATCTGCCTGCGGCATTCGGCACGCACCTCTTCTTCAGCAGCGTGGATAATCCATGTAGGATCCACGTGACCTATCAAAGTTGTTTTTTGACCGTACTTGGTTTTCAATTCCTCACTACTGCTGCAATCGTCAGGGAGATGGAGAAATGAAATGGCCTCAGGCTGCATGGCCTCGATCTGTGCATCAAAGTATAAACCTTTGCCGCAGTTGTGTATCATAACCATACATCCCCGGCTATGAATGTGGTCCGCCAATTGTTTTACATATACACCTTCAAATTCCTTCCACATTGTCTTGCTCATTATTGAACTGCTGCTGAATAATGTATCCAGCATAATTGCATGTACTCCCGTCTCGATTAAAGCATCCACATAAGTCATCAGTGTTTTATTAACCACATCAACGCCATATTTCACTGCATCGGGATCATCTATCATATCCATATACATCCTGGACTGGCCCCTCATCATACTGAGAACCCCTAAAGGCCCAAACACAAATGCAACCACGGGATACTCCTTCCCCTTTGCTTTTACCAGCTTATCACATAATTTAATATGCTGCCCCATTCTAAAGGTTTTCCTGGGGTTGACAGGTTCGAGCTGATAATACCCTTCCAAATCCTTTATTAAGGGATCACTGTAATCGGGATGTGGTGCTTCATTCTCCGGGAAAATCAGCTTTTGCCCGAAATCTGCAGCCTCTACCGACAGATCAAGCAGGGTTACTATGACATCCAGATTAAATTCCTCTGTTACTTTGCAATAGGCCTTGGCTGCTATCCCGGCATCCGTTGACCATTCCTTATAAGATGCATTTACCAGTCTTCGGGATATACCGTTTAGTAAAGGATATACAGGTACGCGATCGGGTTCTTTATGCTGAAGTGTAAGGCTTACCCTCTCCAGAGGAGAAAGCCGCTCTTTTTGAGTCAGTTTATGCATTTTTATCCTCCTTAAATACATCTCATGATAATTAAATTATAGGATATAGAATAGATATAGGGCAATGAATTTGAAGATAGTCAACAAGATACTCATCAAATTATCAAGAATAAACAAAAAAGCCTGTACAAACAGAGTACAGGCTTGTCATTAATAAAAATAAACAGTAAAATCTTGCGATATGGTATTCTATATTTAATTGTCTGCCCGGACTAATCAGATTATTAACATTTGTTTGTTTACAAAAATATATGATTATCCAAAAGTTTTATATTTTGATAAAACAGGCTTTCAATGATGCATTAATAATACAAATATGCAAAAGAGATGGCAGAAAACCATCTCTTTTGCATACCACACACTCAAATCAATCTTATTGATAATTATTCTATTTTTTATTAATATTCAAGCTCCATAGGCTGGCCCGTTACCTCGAATTCTGCCTCAAGAATTTGCGTCCCTGCCAAGGCCTGGCTTCGGCTGTCAGGCTGACGGCCTCCCACCATGACCTTGAACTTCCCGGGCTCAAGAATGCATTTTCCATCATTGTCTATAAGAGCCATCTGTCTTGCTGTTAATGTAAAGGATACGGTAGCGGACTCACCCGGCTGAAGTTTGATCCGTTTAAAGCCTCTGAGTTCATGAATCGGCACATCCACCGATGCTTCCAGATCCTTTATATACAACTGTACTGCTTCATCACCGGCTATTTGCCCGGTATTCTTTACATCCACCGAAACGCTTATCGATTCGCCGGCATCAATAACCTCCTGGCTTAGCTTTAAGTTGCTGTACTCAAAGGTTGTAAAGCTCAACCCGTATCCAAAGGGATACAGAGGTTCTTCTTCCATATACCTGTAAGTTCTGCCTTTCATGCTGTAATCAGTGAACGAAGGCACCTGTTCGAGGGATTTGACAAAAGTGACAGGCAGCCTTCCTCCCGGATTGTAGTCTCCAAAAAGCACATCGGCTATTGCCGTACCGCCCTCTTCTCCCGGATACCATGCCTGGAGTATAGCAGGCACATTTTCTTGAGCCCAGTTTATGGATACCGGACTGCCGCTGAAAAGTACCAGGACAACGGGTTTGCCAACGGAACATACTGCTTTCAACAGCTCTTCCTGCATTCCGGGTAAATCCAGGCTTACCTTGTCTCCTCCTGCGCTGGATGCGGCGGCAGCTCCTTCTTCACCTTCCAGGTCAGCCGTCAGACCAAGACACATAACCACTACATCAGCTCTCTGGGCTGCTGACATAGCCTCGGAAAATCCGCGGGTGGCCTGCTCGCCCCAGAAACCTTCCCTGGTTTCAGTGATATCGCATCCTTCTGCATAAATTACCTTGGTTTTGGGAGAAACTTTTGCCCGTATACCCTCTATTGCAGTTACATACTTCGACGGAGTTCCGTTATAATTCCCTAAAAGAACAGTTTTGCTGTCAGCATTAGGCCCGATAACTGCAATTGTATTTATATCCTTGTTGAGAGGCAGCAATCCACCCTCATTCTTAAGAAGAACCATAGACTCCCTGGCCATTTCCAATGCGAGTTGTCTATGCTCATCGCAGTCATTTACTTCATACGGAATCTGGGCATATGGTACACGCTCGGGCGGATCAAACATACCAAGCTGGAACCTGGCTTTGAACAATCGTTTTACAGCAGTATCAATTGCCTCTTCTGAAATAAGCCCTTGCTCCACAGCATTAACGAGGCTCGGAAATACCCTGCCGCAGTTTAGATCACATCCGTTATTTACCGCCAAAGCGGCCGACTCTTCAGGAGTATTGGTAACCTTGTGATGAGCATGGATGTCATGAATTGCTCCACAGTCGGATACAACGTATCCGTCGAAACCCCATTCATCCCTTAAAATCTTCTGAAGCAAAGTATGGCTCGCACAGCAGGGTTCGCCGTTGGTTCTGCTATATGCACCCATTACCGATACCGCTTTGCCCTCTTTGACACATTCCTTAAAGGCAGGCAGATACGTCTCTCTTAAATCCTTCTGGCTAACCTGCGCATCAAAAGAATGCCTCAAAGGTTCAGGACCGCTATGCGCGGCATAATGTTTTGGCGTGGCTACCGCTTTCAGGTACTTAGGATCATCCCCTTGAATTCCCTTTACAAAAGCCACACCCATACGTCCGGTCAGATGGGGGTCCTCTCCATATGTTTCCTGCCCCCGTCCCCACCTGGGATCACGGAATATATTGACGTTTGGCGTCCAAAATGTCAACCCTTTATAGATCCCTCTGTCATCGTGGCGTGCAAATTCATGGTGCTTGGCCCTGCCTTCATCGGATATGGCACATGCGACCTTGTACATAAGCTTGTCGTTAAATGATGCTGCCATCCCGATAGCCTGAGGAAATACCGTAGCCACACCCGCCCTGGCTACACCATGAAGGCATTCATTCCACCAGTTATATTCGGGTATACCTAATCGCGGAATAGCTGACGAGGTGTATATCATCTGCGAAACTTTCTCTTCCAGGGTCAGCTTTGAAACAAGATCTTCCACCCTTTCTTCCAACGGCCGATCAGGATCCAAATAGATAGGTACATTCTTGCCATTTACATCCTTTTTAATGCTATCACTCATTTAAAATCCCTCCATGTTATGATTTTATTTAATACGCTTTTTTATCCTTAATATAATGATAAGCAGCACCAGACCATGCCTGTCTTCAGCCTATACCCGAATGATGACCAAAGGATCATAAGAAGACCGGAAATTAACATATAACAAGACGATTACAGCAGGCCTTCCAATGAAGCAATTTGTTGCTTTATATATTATTAGCATTAATATGACAACTATGAACATAGATAGTATTTAATATATTCGACTTTTTATATGATATTCCTTCTTAAAAACAAAAAAGCTCTGCAGATATTCGGATAACATTCTTGGTTTTGCAGAGCCATGCTATGTGTGAAATTTATTGACTTTTATTAGTCTTACGTTTTCTTTGCTTTAAACCTCCGGGTTCTCAATAATACCCATAAACAGTATAGTATCGGTTTCATTATCACGAACGGCAAAGAAAAACGGCCGGTTTATGATCATATTAAAATTATCAGTTGGAAGACCTTCCCTCTTCATCTCCACTACAGTAGCACCCGCAGCTTCGGTCCCCTCCTCATTGGTCTCCACAAAAGTTTTATGTTTAACCCTGTCTATATAGATTTCACCTAACGAAGCGATGGGATGCATCTTGCTGAAATCAGCTTTTTTCTCATCAAAGGCTTCAGCCATTCCCAGCACCTTTAATGTTTCTTTAAGCTCAACTTCGTATTCTGCTTTAAATTTAGGCAGGCCAATTATTCCTTTGGTACTAACAAATGAATTCATCCATTCATCCCACTTTTCAACTGTTATGCCCTGACAAAACTCCTGCAGATTAACGCCTTCGTCAGGAAGAAACAGTATCATGCTCAACCTCTCCTTACCATAAGGAAGGTTAACAGCCTGAAAATTCTCTCCATCGAAATAAGGGTATTCTTCGGTTGACCTAAACATCATGGAACAGGATTTCTCAGTACCATCTCCAAGGAAAAACGGCTCTTCCCTTGTCAGGTTCGGGTCAAATTTGTGGGTCCAGTTTCCGTTAAAATACAATGCATTTATGAGGAATAAGATCGTATCGGGATCTATGTTATCGTCAACTATCTTATCAATTTTTTCTTTTGTCTGTTCTTTTACCCAGCCGTTAATGGTTTTGGAAGCTTCAGAAGATTCAAAATCCAGTCCCTGAACCTCGGCGCCATAATATTCCTGATTGACGTTTAAAAACTCTTCATAAAACGACGTTCCTTTCCGCATCCATAGGGAATTGGCAATTGAAATTTGAACATGAGGATCGGGGTTTTGGAGAATTGTCTTTAAACCTGTGTATGAATTATTGAGCTCATCAATATCAATATTCTGTACTTCCAGCGTCCCGGCCATGGCATCTTTTGTTTCTCCTTCCGCCCCGTTATAAGTCATAGCCAGAGCTATAGATATACTGGTGGGGGAAATTATTATATTTTTGCCGGGTTCCTGTTTTATCAGCTGTTTAAATACTTTAAATCCGAATATCTTATTAGCATCCACAAGCCTGCTGTCAATCTCCCCGGCAGATGCTGGTAACCGGGAACTGTTGTTTGAAACCTTCTCTTCAGACAAGGCCAAGTCTTCCACTGGCTTTTCTCCGGAACTACACGATACAGCCATAAATACTATAACAATCGATAGTAAACAAACAGTGATCCGAGCCGCAATCTTCATTTAGTTTACGCCCCTTCCATTTTTCATTCACTAAGTACAGACGTAAACAGTTATATATTGTTGCATTTGTTTTTAACGATGAATAAGCGATAAACGAGTTGAGGATACTATAATTAGAAAACCCAAGAAAGGAGTGTTCTATATGGCTCAGTTTAATCAATTGGAGCTTCAAAACCTCAGGCATCTTATTGGAGCTCATGAAACAGCCTATCAAAAATTACAGTTATATGCTCAGCAGGCAGATGATCCACAGGTCAGACAGATGTTTCAGAAATCGGCTCAGGATGCTCAAAGAGCCAAACAACAGCTAATGTCATTATTAGGATAAGGAGGTATACTATGAGAGAGAAAGATATGGTCAATGACGTACTGTCCATGTTAAAAAACAGCATAACTACATATGCTAATGTGATAACCGAGGCCGAAAATCCTCAATTCAGACAAACAGTCCAGCAGCTTAGGAATAACTGTGAAACATTCCAGTACGATCTTTTTAATGTAGCTAAACAAAAAGGATATTACCAACCTGCTAAACCGGTAAATCCAGCTGATATCCAGGATATACGCTCACAGTTTATGGGCTAGCCAAATACTGCTTAGAAGTAAAAGGGAGGCATTTAAATAAACCTCCCTTTTATATTCATAATCCGTGTAATAGCTGCCGCATAAACAACGATGATTAAAGAAGCGGTAAGCCACCGGTATAAACTGTTCTTTTGTGGGTTGACATAAAAACTTAAATGATCTACAATGATATAGCCGATATGTGCCCGTAGCTCAGCTGGATAGAGTGTCTGACTACGAATCAGAAGGTCGGGGGTTCGAATCCCTCCGGGCACGCCAGACCCGCTAGTCTCAAGGGCTAGCGGGATGTTTATTTTTGGCAGATAAGTATCCATCCTGTTTTTAACCACTTTTTAACCCATTGAAAATTTTCGATTAAGTCTATATAATGGTGTAAAAAGAAAAATAAGTTGAGCCAAAGCTCATGCCTCGGTTAGAATATAGTTACCCAACAATACCAAACCGAGGAGGATGAACC